>Ga0049070_1000010_pt1 | contig 251931 bp, 253 predicted proteins | sample FECB22metaG_FD_56243 | JGI IMG/M metagenome (GOLD analysis project Ga0049070, IMG submission 56243) | Cyanobacterial communities from the Joint Genome Institute, California, USA - FECB-22 | ecosystem: Environmental > Aquatic > Thermal springs > Hot (42-90C) > Microbial mats | place: USA...
CGGGAACCGGTGGGTCTTCCCCGAGCAGCTGACCGACGGCCTCGAGCCGTGGGGTGGCGTACGGGCCGTGTGGTCGGGCGGGTCGCCGCAGGCGACGCACGCGGTGGACGTCACCGACACCTTCGCCGCGGGGGTCGCCTCCCTCAAGGAGCACCAGGCCTACATCGAGGGACTGGGCTGGGAGGGCTGGGACCCCGAGGAGTTCCTCGACGGCATCCTGCGCGGCGGCGGTCAGGGACTCGGCGTCACCCACGCTGCGACGTTCGAGGTGTTCCCGCTGGGCTGGGGCGACTGACCCGGACATGCCTCGTCCCGCTGCTAGGGGACGATGTGCTCGCTCTCGCGGATGTCGGTGATCGCCATGTGCCCGGGCGCGTGACCGATCGCGAGCGCGGGGCGCGACTGCATGACCGCGGCCTGCGGCGTCACGCCGCACGCCCAGAAGACCGGCACCTCGCCCGGACGCACCTCGACCGGGTCCCCGAAGTCGGGGTCGTCGAGGTCGGCGATGCCGAGCTCGGACGGTGAGCCGATGTGCACCGGCGCCCCGTGCACGGCCGGGTAGCGCGAGGTGACCCGCACGGCAGTGGCCACCTGCGATGCGCTCATCGGACGCATCGAGACCACCAGCGGGCCCGACAGCGAGCCGGCCGGCCGGCAGTCGACGTTGGTGCGGTACATCGGGACGTTGCAGCCCTGCTCGATGTGACGCACCGGGACCCCCGCCTCGAGCAGGGCGTCCTCGAAGGTGAAGCTGCAGCCGATCAGGAAGGCGACCATGTCGTCGCGCCACAGCCCGGTCACGTCGTCGACCTCGGCGACCAGCTCTCCCCGCTCGTAGACGCGGTAGGCGGGCAGGTCGGTCCGGAGGTCGCCGGCGAACCGGGGACTGCTCACGGCGCCGGGCTCGGTCACGTCGAGGATCGGGCAGGGCGCCGGGTTGCGCTGGGCGAAGAGCAGGAAGTCGTAGGCCAGGTCGCGGGGCACGGCCAGGAGGTTGGCCTGCGTCCAGCCGGCGCTCCATCCCGAGGTCGGCACCCGGAGCCCGGACCGGAACCTCGCACGGGCCTCGGCCGGGCTCAGCGCGCTCGGCGAGACGAGCTGCTCGGTGGCGGTGGCCTCAGTCATCGTGTCCTCCTGGGTGGGTGGCGGTGGTCCGGGTGAAGGTGATGCGCTGGCCGGGTCGGACCTGCGCGGCGCGTGGGAGGTCGGCGGGCACGACGACGGCGATGACGGGGTAGCCCCCGGTCACGGGGTGGTCGGCGAGGAACAGCGTCGGCTGGCCGGACGGCGGCACCTGCAGCGCGCCGCAGACCATCCCCTCGCTCGGCAGCTCGTCGTCGCGCGCGCGGTCGAGCACGGGGCCCGCGAGCCGCATGCCGACCCGGTTGCTGTCGGCGGTGACCTCGTAGGCGCCGGAGACGAGGGCCTCGCGAGCCTCGGCGGTGAACCAGTCGGACCGCGGGCCGTCGACGACGCGCAGGGCGACGTCGCCCGCCTCCGGAAGGGCCACAGGGGCGAGGTCCACTCCGGGGAGCGGGCCGGTCGGCCGGCCGATGGGCAACCGGTCCCCGGCAGCCAGGGCCGCGGTCCCGAGGTCGGCGAGGGTGTCCGCCGACCGCGAGCCCAGCTGTGGGGGCACGTCGATCCCGCCCCGCACGGCGAGGTAGCTGCGCAGGCCGGTGGCGGGGGGTCGCAGGCGCAGGCGGGCACCGTCGGGGACCCGCACGACCCCGAAGGCCCAGTGCTCGCGCCCGTCCACCGTCATGGCGCACGGCGCGCCGGTGAGCGTCACGGTCGTGCTGCCGTGGGCGACGACCTCGAGGCCTCCGAACGTCACCTCCAGCGCGGCGGCGTGCTCAGCGTTGCCGACCAGCCGGTTGGCCAGCCGGAACGAGGGTGCGTCCGCGGCGCCGGAGTGGCCGACGCCCAGGGCCCCGAGCCCGGAGCGCCCCAGGTCCTGCACGGTGGTGAGCGGACCCGGCTCCAGCACCTCGAGCCAGGTCTCCATCACGCCTCCACGAACCTGACCCGGGTGCCCGGCACCAGCAGGGCCGGCGGGTCACGCTCGAGGTCCCAGGGCTGCAGGGTGGTGCGGCCGATGAGCTGCCAGCCCCCGGGGGACTCCCGCGGGTAGACCCCGGTGAACTCTCCGGCCAGCGCCACCGACCGCGCCGGGACCTTGGTGCGGGGCACGCTGCGCCGCGCGACGGTGAGCCGGTCGTCGGTGCCGACGAGGTAGCCGAAGCCCGGCGCGAAGCCGCAGAAGGCAACGGTCCACTCCTGGGCGGTGTGCGCCTCGACGACACCCCGCTCCCCCAGCCCGGTCAGCCGGCCGACCTCGGCGAGGTCCTCGCCGTCGTAGGTCACCGGCACCTCCAGCAGGCCCTCGTCGAGGTGGCGGCCCGCCCGCGGCTCGAGGTCGCGGACGAGGCGCCCCACCCTGGCGGGGTCGCTGCGCGCGGGGTCGATGCGGAGCATGAGGGTCCGGGCGGCCGGCACCAGGTCGACGACGCCCTCGGGCATGTCGTCGACGAGCTCGGCGTAGAGCGCGAGCACCGCGTCGAGGTCCTCCACCTCGACGAGGAGGCCCGAGTCACCGCACGGGAGCAACCTCATGGCGAGCCGGGCCCCACGAACGGGGCGACGCGGACGCCGGCCGCCTCCAGTCCACGTCGTACGGCACTCGCCATCGCCACGGCACCCTCGCTGTCCCCGTGCACGCAGACGGACCCGGCCCGCACCTGCACGGACGTGCCGTCAGCGGCGACCACCTCGTGACGCGTCGCCATCCGGACCGTGCGCTCGGCCACCTCGTCGGGGTCGTGCAGCACCGCGTCGGGCTCGCGGCGCGAGACCAGCGTCCCCTGGGGGGTGTAGGCGCGGTCGGCGAAGGCCTCGGCGACGGTGACCAGTCCCGCGGCCTCGGCCACGGCGAGCCATACCGAGCCAGGCAGCCCGAGCACGGGCAGGTCGGGGTCGTAGCGGCGTACGGCCTCGGCGACGGCCTCGGCCTGCGCCTCGTGGTGCACGATCGCGTTGTAGAGCGCCCCGTGCGGCTTGACGTAGCGCACCCGGGTGCCCGCCACCCGGGCGAAGGCCTCCAGTGCCCCGAGCTGGTAGAGCACGTCGTTGGTCAGGTCGTGCGCCTCCACGTCGATGAAGCGGCGACCGAACCCCGCGAGGTCGCGGTAGCCCACCTGGGCGCCGATCACGACGCCCCGCTCGACGGCCCGCTCACACGTGCGGCGCAGCACCGTGGGGTCGCCGGCGTGGAACCCACACGCCACGTTGGCGCTCGTGATCAGGTCGAGCAGGGCGTCGTCGTCGCCCAGGGTCCAGCTCCCGAAGGACTCCCCCAGGTCGGCGTTGAGGTCGATCTGCACGGTCGTCACAGCAGGTCCGCGATCCCACCGAGCGAGCTCCAGCCGAGGTAGACCGTGAGGAGCCAGACGAGTGCCCCGACCACCAGCAGCCAGCGCGGGTAGCGGTAGCCGCGGAGCAGGTCGACGCGGCGCGCGGCGACCCACAGGATCACGGCGAAGCCCACCGGGAGGATGAGGCCGTTGAGGGCACCGGCCAGGACCAGCAGCGTGACCGGGGCCTTGCCCAGCGCGAGGTAGATCGCAGTGGAGAAGACGATGAAGGCGACGGTGACCAGGTTGCGGCGCTGCTCGAGGCGGCGGGAGAAGCTGGCGATGAACGAGACCGAGGTGTAGGACGCGCCGATCACCGAGGTGATGCTCGCCGCCCACAGGATGACGCCGAAGACCCGGACGCCGACCTCGCCGAGGGCGGCCTGGAAGGCGGAGGCGGGCGGGTTGTCGACGGCAAGGGTGACGCCGCCGGCAACCACCCCGAGGACGGCGAGGAACAGCAGCCAGCGCATCACGCCGGTGACGAGGATGCCGGTGACCGAGCCGCGCGTGATGTCGCGGACGTGCTCGGGGCCGGTGATGCCGGAGTCGACGAGGCGGTGCGCCCCGGCGTAGGTGATGTAGCCGCCCACGGTGCCGCCGATGAGGGTGGTGATGATCAGGAAGTCGATGTCGTCGGGCAGCACGCTCTGGCGCAGCGCCTCACCGACGGGGGGCCCCGAGACGACGGCGGTGTAGAGCACCATGCCGATCATCAGGACGCCGAGGACCACCACGACGCGGTCCATGGCGATGCCGGCGCGCTTGCTGAGGAAGATGCCGATCGCGATCAGGGCCGAGATCGCGCCACCGATCTTCACGTCGAGGCCGAACATCGCGTTGGTGCCGAGGGCGGTGCCACCGATGTTGCCGATGTTGAAGACCAGGCCGCCCAGGACGACCAGCGCGGCGAGGAAGTAGCCCGCGCCGGGCAGCACCTTGTTGGACAGCTCCTGCGCCCGCATGCCGGTGACGCCGATGACGCGCCAGACGTTGAGCTGGACGGCGATGTCGACGAGGATCGAGACCAGGATCGCGAACGCGAAGGCCGCGCCGAGCTCGGCGGTGAACACCGTGGTCTGGGTGATGAACCCGGGGCCGATGGCGCTCGTGGCCATCAGGAACATCGCGCCGAGCAGGGCGCCGCGTGCTGCCCCCGGCCTGCGTCCGGAGTCGCTCGCCGCCGTGTCGGAGCCGGTGGTGGTCCGGCTGGTGTCCTCGGTCATGTGGTGCCCATCTGTCGGTCCGGGTGTCGCTCGGACGTGGTCCCCGTCACATCGAGGATGACCGATTGTTGAACAATCCGTCAATACCCCGACCCGATATGCTCGCTGGTGTGACCACCACCGACTGGGTCAGCGACCTCCGGGACGAGCGCCTGGACCTGGGCCGCGCCAGCACCGCAGGCCGGGTCGCGGACGTGCTCCGCACCCGCATCATCGAGGGCCGTCTCGCCCCCGGAACCCGCCTCTCCGAGGAGGACATCGGCGCGGCCCTGGGGGTCTCGCGCAACACGCTGCGCGAGGCGTTCCGCCTGCTGAGCCACGAGCGGCTGCTGGTGCACGAGTTCAACCGCGGGGTCTTCGTCCGGCGGCTCAGCGTGGACGACGTCCGCGACCTCTACCAGGTGCGCCGGATCCTCGAGTGCGGCGCCGTACGTCGCGCTGCCGACCGCCTCGCCGCGGCGCCCCAGGACCCCGACCAGTGGGACCTCCTGCTGTCCCCGGTGCGGGCAGCCGTCGAGGAGGGCGAGGCGGCCGCCGCCGCAGACCGGTGGGTCGACGTCGGTACGGCCAACATGCACTTCCACCAGGCGGTGGCCGCTCTCGCGCAGAGTCCCCGCGTCACCGAGACGATGGCGCACCTCCTCGCCGAGCTGCGGCTGGTCTTCCACGTGATGCACGCCCCGCGCGCGTTCCACGAGGCCTACCTGCCGGAGAACCGGGCGATCCTCGAGCTGCTCGCGGCGGGCGAGCTCGGCGAGGCCGAGACGGCCATCGCGAGCTACCTCGACCGCGCCGAGGCGCAGCTCGTCGCGGCGTACTCCGCCCCTTCAGCCTGAGGCGCGACACGGCTGGAAGCCCCCGCACCTGGCCTCACCGAGCCGGCGGGCCGGCAACGTGTCACGACGGCGACTGCTCCGATGGAGACGACGTGGCGGCCTCTCGCGGTCCGTCCTCATCGGGACCCACCAGCCCGCCGCCGCTCACCACCGCGTTGGCCTCTTGGTCCGAGGAGGGCGGCGCTTCCTCCGGGAGCCGCGACGGCGTCCCGAGTGCCCCGCCCCTGCCCGACCCCGTGCCCGGCGAATGCTTCGTCTTCCGCTTCGAGAACATCCATCGATCCTTCCATGTCCATGAGAAGAACCACCGCGACCACCACCGAGATGAGCAGTGAGGCACGTCTCTCAAGCTTTGCCGTGCCGCCCGGAGATGCGAAACGGCCCGTGACCTGCGTTTCCGCAGGTCACGGGCCGTCTTCCCTTGCTCCCCCGGTTGGACTCGAACCAACAACCCTCCGGTTAACAGCCGAATGCTCTGCCAGTTGAGCTACAGGGGATCGCTTGTGCAGCGAGGCGCAACATTAGCAAGGCCACTGAGCAGGGGTGAAATCAGGGCAGGCCGACGTCGCGTCGGGCCAGCTCGAGGGCTGTGCGGGCGGCCTCGCGGACGCCCGGGTCGTCCGGATCGACGCCCTCGTCGTACTCGTAGACCCACTGCACGCCTCCGGCTCCCGACGGCGCCCGACGGGCGATGACGCGCAGGCCCCGCCGTCCCCCGACCGGGACGTGACGCTGCAGCACAACGCTGGCGGTGACCCGCTCGCGGACCAGCTCGAGCAGGCGCCCGGGCTCGCCCAGCGTCGCGGCGTGGACCGGGCGCTGGTCACCCCAGCTGCCGACCTCGGAGAGCCGGAAGGTGTCGGTGTCGCGATCCCAGTCGGCGGCCTCGACCTGCTCCCACGGGACGCGACGCGTCTCGCCGCCGGCGACGACGTAGAACGCGTCACGGGTGCCGGCGAGCACGGTGCCGTCGGCGGCGGTGGCGGACGCCAGCACCTTCTCCCCCGGCCCGACGGCGACGGAGGGAGCGGGCGTACGACCCCACCCCTTCCTCGACAGCGGGCTCATGACGGAGCTCCCGACTGGCCGACGGCGCCCTCGCGCAGCTTGCGGCGGTGCTGCTCGAGCATCACCAGCTCGCCGAACATCCGGTTGTAGTCGAGGGCGTGCTCGACGGGGTTGGTGCGCTGCAGGCGGGCCTTGACGTCGGCGATGCGGCGGGACGTGGTGAGCTCCTGAAGTCGGTAGACGTAGGCCACGGCGAACGTCGGGTTGGGGTCGGAGGTGCCACGGACCGGCTCGACGCCGAGCTCGGTGATCGCCGCGACGACGGCGGGGTCGGTGGCCGCCCCCCGGACCTTGTTGGCCCAGCCGGGGTCGTCCGCGGCGCTCGCCGGCCCGCCCGCCGCGGTCACGGCGTCCCAGACGCCCTGGAAGGTCGGGTGGGTGAAGTCGGTGGTGGTGACGTGGGTGGTGGTGCGGCCCACGCCGGAGGGGTGCTGGATGACGAGCTTGAGCAGCTCGCGCTCGATGAGGAAGCGCGGGTCGGACAGGCTCGGCAGGGCCGGGCGCGCCGGCTCCGCGACCTGGGGCGCGTCGGCGGTGCGGCTGGGACGGCGCTCCTCGGTGCGCGCGGGCCGGCTCGCGGCACGGCGTACCTCCCCGCGGACCTCGTCGACGTCGACGCCGACCATGTGCGCGAGCTCGCGGGAGAACGACTCGACCTTGGTCTTGTCGCGGATGCTCGCCACCAGTCCGGCGGCGTCACGCAACGCGTCGACGCGACCGTCGGCCCGGTCGAGGTCGTAGCGGGTGAGGATGTTGTCGAGCGCGAAGCGGTAGAGCGGCTGCCGCTTGGCGACGAGCTCGCGGACGGCCTCGTCGCCCTCGGCGAGCCGCAGGTCGCACGGGTCCATGCCCTCGGGCGCCACGGCGACGTAGGTCTGCGAGGCGAACACCTGGTCGCTCTCCAGCACCTTCATCGCCGCCTTCTGGCCGGCCGAGTCACCGTCGAAGGTGAAGATGACCTCGCCGCTGGTCTCGTTGTGGTCGCCGAGGAACCGCCGCAGGACCCGCGCGTGGTCGGTGCCGAACGCGGTGCCGCACGACGCCACCGCAGTGCGTACGCCGGCGAGGTGGCAGGCCATCACGTCGGTGTAGCCCTCGACGACGACGGCCTGCTGGGCGTCCTTCATCGCCGTGCGGGCGAGGTCGATGCCGTAGAGCACCTGGCTCTTCTTGTAGATCGCCGTCTCGGAGGTGTTGAGGTACTTCGCCTCGATCCGGTCGTCGTCGAAGATGCGCCGCGCGCCGAAGCCGATCGTGTCGCCGTTGGCCTCGCGGATCGGCCACACCAGCCGGCCGCGGAACCGGTCGTAGTGGGAGCGCCCCAGCGCGACGAGACCGGCGGCGACCGACTCCTCGTCGGTGAAGCGGCGCGCGCGCAGGTGCCGGGTCAGTGCCTCGCCGTCGCGGGGGGCGAAGCCGACGCCGAACATCTCCGCCGCGGCCTGGTCGAAGCCGCGCTGGTGCAGGAACTGACGGGCCACCACGGCATCCGCCGATGCCAGCTGCTCGGCGTAGAACTCCTGGGCGACCTTGTGCGCCTCGATCAGCCGGCCGCGGGCCGGGCCCCGCGGCCGCTGCGGGGCGTCGTCGCCGTCCTCGCGGCGGAGCTGGACGCCGTACTTCTCGGCGAGCCGCTCCACGGTCTCGGTGAAGGTGAGGCCGTCCACCTTCATCAGGAAGGAGATGACGTCGCCGCCCTCCTGGCAGCCGAAGCAGTGCCAGAACTGGCGGGCCGGGTTGACGTTGAACGACGGCGTCTTCTCGTCGTGGAACGGGCACAGGCCCTTGAGCGAGCCCCCGCCGGCGCGCTTGAGCGTGACGTAGCCGGAGATGACGTCGTCGATCCGCGCCTTCTCGCGCACCTCGGCGATGTCGTCGTCGCGAATCCGGCCTGCCACGCCGGGGAGTCTACGGGCGGCGTCCCACTGCGGGAGCGCAGTCTCCACATCCCCGCGAGCAGCGGCCCCGCCACCCCTTCGGGGGATCTGGGCTGGTGATCCGTCCACGGGTTTGGCAGGGTCGAAATATGACTGCTCAGCACGGAGCGCCAGAGGGTCAGACCCTCGGCGCACTGGTCCACCAGCTCACCCAGCAGATCCCCGAGCTCATCCGCTCGGAGATCCGGCTGGCGCAGGCAGAGGTCGCGCAGAAGGGCAAGCGAGCCGGCGTCGGGATCGGCATGTTCAGCGTCGCGGGCCTCCTGGGCTTCTTCGCCCTGGCCGCGCTCGTGACGACCGCGATCCTCGGTCTGGCGAACGTCGTCGACGCGTGGCTCGCCGCCCTGATCGTGGCCTTCGTCCTGCTGGCCGCGGCGGCCGTGGCCGGCGTCGTCGGCAAGAACAAGGTCGCCGAGGCGGGCCCACCGGCCCCCGAGCGCGCGATCCAGGGCATCAAGGAGGACATCGCGACGGTGAAGGGAGACCACCATGGCTGACGACCAGCGCACGCCCGAGGAGCTCGAGGCGGAGGTCCGGGCACAGCGCGAGCAGCTCGCCGGCACCGTCGACGACCTGGCCGCAAAGCTCGACGTGAAGTCGCAGGCACAGGACAAGGTCGCGTCCCTCAAGGACTCCGCGACCACCGACGACGGGAAGCCGCGCCCCGAGGTGCTGGCCGCCGTCGGCTCGCTGGTCGCGATGGCCGTCGTGCTCGTCCTCTGGCGCCGCCGGCGCGACTGACAGACCCCCGTCCGCCCATCACCACGAACGCCACCGATCCATCCGGGAAGGGAGACCACCATGAAGAAGCTCATGCTGCTCGTCGCAGGAGGTGTCGGCTACGTGCTCGGCACGCGTGCCGGCCGGGAGCGCTACGAACAGATCAAGAAGGCGGCCACCCGCGTCAAGGAAGACCCGCGGGTGCAGGAGAAGGCCCGCCAGGCGGCCGACCTCGCCAAGGAGAAGGCGCCCGTCGTCAAGGACAAGGTCACCAGCGCTGCGAGCACCGCAGCCGACAAGGTGACGCCGTCCAGCAACGGCCACCACCGCTCCGAGCTCGAGGACCAGCTCAACCCCGACAGCACCGCGCTGCAGGACAACCCCTACCCGCAGGGCGACCTGCCGTAGGCAGCCCCTAACGGGCGAGTGACGCGTGGCGCGCCACCGCGCTGGCATCGGTCAGGGACGCTACCTGGTCGATGACCACGCGGCGGCGCGCCGCGTCGTCTGTCGCGGCGTCCCAATCCTCCAGGAAGACCGGGTCGAGGGCATCGGCGCCGCGCGCCCACAGCCCCTCGACCAGCTCCGCGACGAGCTCGCGCTGGCGCACCATGAGTGACACGCGGTCGTCGGCCTGCATGACGTAGTGGGCGGCGATCCCCTTGAGCACGCCGATCTCGACCTCGGTCCCTGCGGGCACCACGAGGTCGGCCCGGTGCCGGACCAGCGGCTCGCCCCCGGCGGCCGCGAAGGTCGACTCCTGCACGCTGCCGCAGAAGCGGCCGATGAGGTCGCTGGTGAGGTTCTTGATCGCGGCGAGGCTGCGCCTGCTGCCGTCGTACGACGACCGCGGCCAGCTGCCGACGCCACGCAGGTCGGCCAGCGCCGCGTCGAGCGTGGCGTCCTCGATGCCGGGCAGGTACCACGACCGCACCGTCTCCCAGAGGGCGTCGCGGTCGAGGCGGGTGAGGTCGAGCCTGCCCGCCACGATCCCGTCCTCGACGTCGTGCACCGAGTAGGCGACGTCGTCGGCGAGGTCCATCACCTGGGCCTCGAGGCACTTGCGCCGACCCTCGACACCGGCGCGCAGCCAGTCGAAGACCGGGCGGTCGTCGTCGTAGACGCCGAACTTCACCACCACCCGCGGCGTGCCGTCGGCGTGCATGCCGTGGGGGCCGGTCGCCTCCGACCGCGGCCAGGGGTACTTGGTGCAGGCGTCGAGGGTCGCGCGGGTGAGGTTGAGCCCCACCGACCTGCCCTCGGCGTCGAAGGTCTTCGACTCCAGCCGGGTCAGCAGGCGCAGGGTCTGTGCGTTGCCCTCGAACCCGCCGCAGTCGGCACTCAGCCCGGCGAGCACCCGCTCGCCGTTGTGGCCGAACGGCGGATGCCCCAGGTCGTGGGCCAGCGCCGCGGTCTCGGCGATGTCGGGGTGGGTGCCGAGGGCACGCGCCAGGTCGCGCGCGACCTGGGCCACCTCGAGGCTGTGCGTGAGCCGGTTGCGGACGAAGTCGTCGGTCTGCGGCCCGACCACCTGGGTCTTGGCCGCGAGCCGGCGCGACGCCGCCGCGTGCACCACGCGTGCCCGGTCGCGCTCGAACGCCAGGCGCACGGGCGCGTCCACCCGCTTGGGCGGCTCCGCGACCAGGCGCTCGCGCGCCGCGTCGTCGTACAGGTCCTCGATGCTCATCGGCCGGTCAGCCTAGCGATCCCCCTACGACACGGACAGCAACAGGCGCATGCTGGCTGAACCGGATGCACCTGCCGCGGCGTATAGGGAGCAGGAGGAGCCGGGGCGGCGGAGGGAGGCGTGGTGCAGCAGGTCGACGAGGACGAGTTCTCCGAGTTCGTGCGCGTGCGCTCGGCCTCCCTGTTCCGGACGGCCTACCTCATGACGGGTGACTACCAGCAGGCCGAGGACGTGCTCCAGGGAGCGCTGGTCAAGGTCTACCAGCACTGGCCGCGCGTGGTGGCCACGGGACGGCCAGAGGCCTACGCGCGCCGAGTGGTCGTGAACCAGGCTGCTTCGTGGTGGCGCAAGCGGTCGTCGCACGAGCTGGCCCTGGTCCTGCGTGACGAGCCGTCGTGGGACCGTCGGCTCGAGGACGTGCCCGAGCACGAGCTGGTGTGGCAGGCCGTGCTGCGGCTCCCCGGGCGGCAGCGCGCCGTCACGGTGCTCAGGTACTACGAGGACATGTCCGAGGCCCAGATCGCGCAGACGCTGGGCATGGCACCCGGCACCGTCAAGAGCACTGCGCACAAGGCCTCCCGGCGCCTCGCGGAGCTGCTCGGCGAGCCTGTGCCGGAGACCGCCGTGCCCAGGGAGGCGACGTCATGACCTTGGACCAGCGCGTCTCCGGTGCAGCCCGACGGATCGCCGGCGAGATCGAGCCACCCCACGTCGACGTCGACGCCATCCGCTCCCGGGCGCGCGCCGGCCGGCGGCGTCGTACCGCCTTGGTCGTCACCGCTCTGGCCGCTGCAGTGATCGGCGCGGGTGCCGTCGTCACCGACCGCGATGCGGCCGCTCCCGACCCGGCCCGGCCGGCACCACCCGTCCAGTCGCCGACACAGGAGCCGACATCTCCAGCGAAGCCGTGGCCGAGGTCCATGACGCCCGAGCAGGTGGTCGCGAGGCCAGGGGCACTCCTCACCACGATCGGGGTCGCCCCGGACGACCCGGACACCAGGCTCTCGGTGTGGTCGGTGCAGTGCTCGAGGCCCTGCGCGGAGCGAGGCCCGTTCTCCTTCGAGGCGCTCGCGCTCACGACGGACGCCTACGCGACCACCACGTTCGTACGGCCGGTGTTCGAGGTCGGCGTCGACCTGCACGTGACCACCCCACGGCGGGGCACCTTCCTGCTCGTCGACGAGAGCAACGGCCACGAGTGGCTGGTCGGCGTCGACGGCACCCAACGCCGCGTCGTCCGTGTGGGAGCTGAGATCCGGCCGGCCGACCCGGACCTCTGGTACCCGTGCACGGGCGGCTGGCGCCAGACCTGGTGCTCCCTCGACCTCGACACGGCGACCGCACACCAGTGGCCGAACGCGTGGGACGGGTCCGCCGTGCGGCCGGGGCTGGGCGTCCTCCCCTGGGGCGCGAACCCGAAGCCGCGCTCGACCGCGGGGACCGGGCGGCTCGAGGCCTGGTGGGACACGGTCGCCGGCCGGCAGGTGCGCACCCTGGCGCGGGTGACCCGCGGCGACTACGTGCTGGACACCGCGCCCGGCGAGATGGCGTACTGGGCGGCGCCGGGTCCCGGCTCCGTCGACCTCTACACGAGTCGCGACGGCGGCGCCACCTGGACCCAGGACACCCGTCCGGCACCGGACCTCAGCGAGACGTACGTCGTGCGGCGATCACCCACCGGCGCCTACCTCGCGATGAGCGCCTACCCGGACCTCGTCGTGTGGCGGGCCGAGGCCGACGACGGAGCCTTCCGGGAAGTGCTCCGCAGGGAGGGCGGTGGCACCGAGACGTCCGGGGCCGGGCTCCGGGTCGCGGACGGCCTGGTGGTCGTCAGCGGGTTCGACACCGTGGCGGTGTCCGACGACGACGGGCTGACATGGACCGAGGTCCGTCAGTGGCGGTGACCTCGCCGCCGGTCAGTAGACCGTGACGTGCACGTGGTCGTAGTGGTTGGCAGTGGTCGACCCACGGTCGGACATGCCGCGCCAGCCCTCGCCGGCGCGCTCCACGGACCAGATCTTCTGCGAGTAGATGATGTACTCGATGCCCAGCGCCGAGTAGTTGGCGCGGAGGAAGTCGGCGACGGCCCATCCGGTGGCGCCGCTGGTCATGATGTCGATGGCGCGGCCCTCGCCGTGCTCGCCGTCGCCACGCCAGGTGCCATAGCTCGTGATCTCCGGCCAGTTGGCGCACACGACGTCGTGGATGTCGTAGAGCGCGGCGTGCCCGGCGTCGATGGTCGATCCGTTGGAGCAGCTGCCGCCCAGGCTGGGACCGGCGGGCTCCTTCGGCTCGGGCTTCGGCTTCTCCTGCGCGAGGTAGTCGGAGGTGACCCAGCGCGACTGGCCGTCGACCACGATCTGGGTGCGGCCGGCCTGGCGGCGACCGGTGACCCGGACCTGCTCGAGGGCGTCGACGAGGCCCATCTTCTCGGCCTTCTCGGACGGGCCGTCCCACAGGTTGAGGGCCTCGGTGGTCCAGATCGTGTCGTCGGTCTTCTTGGCCATCCGACGGGCGAGCCGGTCCACCTCGAGGTCCTTGCGCGCGGCCGACTCGGCCTTCGCGGCGGTGCGGATCTGGGAGCGGGACGCGGTCGCGTCGCCGCGCCGGCTCACCGCGGACGCCCGGGAGAACGACTGGCTGTTGCTGGACGCGGCCAGCAGCTCGGTGTTGTCCGAGGTCGCCGGGTCGGCGGCGAGGACGCCCATGGTGACGGCCGACAGGGTCGCCACGACGGCGAGCGGTGCGGACACCAGGACGGAACGGGGGATCTTGGTCTGACGGATCGTGGTCTGACGGGGGGCAGCAGGGGTTTCCCGCTTGTGGCGATGCTGAGCCACAGCGCTGATTCCTTCGCGGTTGCTTACGGGGGACTGCGCCGATCCACGGGGATCTTCGATCTCGGGGCCCGTGCCCACGTCGGCGCGATCATCGAGTAGAGCACAGGATTCTCGCCCTGTCCCAATCTTCCACAGCAAAATTCCGCGTGTTCCGGCTCACCCGGCACGGATCCGTGCGTAGATCCGCGGGCGAGGTGTCAGGTGGCGCCTGGCACGTCGGGCGGGCCCGGGCTCAACCGCCGGTGGTCTCGTCGGCGTCCTCGCGCAGGTGCGCCCCGCGACCGTCGGTGTCGTCGAGCCAGCCCTCCGGGAGCACCACCTTCTTGCGCGGCGCGCCCTGCCGCCCGCGCGGCGTGCCCAGCTCCCGCTCGGGGAAGGGAGCGTCGCCGTCGAGACCGTCGAGGAGGGTGTCGAGGGACGCCAGCGAGTCGACCAGTGCCAGCTGGTGGCGCAGCTCGCCGCCGGCGGGGAACCCCTTGAGGTACCAGGTGATGTGCTTGCGGAACTCCTTGCAGCCCCGCTCCTCCCCCATGTGCTCCGACAGCAGCTCGGCGTGGCGACGCATCATGTGCTTGACCTCGCCGAGGGTCGGCAGGGTCGCGACGTCCTCACCGTGGAAGGCGGCCGCGAGGTCGCGGAACAGCCACGGCCGCCCCAGGCAGCCGCGGCCGACCACGACACCCGCGACTCCGGTCTGCTCGACCATGCGCAGGGCGTCGGCGGCCTCCCAGATGTCGCCGTTGCCGAGGACCGGGATGTCGACGTGCTCGACCAGCGCAGCGATGGCCTCCCAGTCCGCCGCGCCGGAGTAGGCCTGCTGGACAGTCCTTCCGTGCAGCGCGATCGCGGCAGCCCCCGTCTCCTCGGCGATGCGACCGGCGTCGAGGTACGTCAGGTGGTCGTCGTCGAGGCCCTTGCGGGTCTTCATCGTCACCGGGACGTCGTACGGCGCCGCGGCGGCGACCGCGGACGTGAGGATCTCGCCGAGGAGACCGCGCTTCCACGGCAGCGCTCCCCCGCCGCCCTTGCGGGTCACCTTGGGCACCGGGCAGCCGAAGTTGAGGTCGACGTGGGCCACGCCGTGGTCGCCGCAGAGGATCTCCACGGCCTTGCCGATGTAGACGGGGTCGGTGCCGTAGAGCTGGACCGAGCGGACGGACTCCAGGTCGTCGAAGACAAGCATCTTCTTCGTCGTCTCGTCGCCCTCGACCAGTCCGCGGCTGGTGATCATCTCGCAGACGTACAGGCCGGCACCTTGCTCGGCGCAGAGCCGGCGGTAGGCCGCATTGGTGATGCCGGCCATCGGCGCGAGCACGACCGGGGTCTCGACGCGCAGCGACCCCAGCGTCAAGGAGGAGGGCACGGCGGGCATGGGCCCATTGTCGAACCCGGCCCGCGCTCGCCCCAAATCAGCCGCTCTTCCGGCCGCCCTCCTGGCGGCGTGCCTTCTCCGACTTCTTCTCCGACTTCTTCTCCGGTCCGGCCACGTCGCCGGTCCAGGTGATCGCGTCGTAGCCCTCGGTCGGCTCGAAGACCATGTCCTGGATCCGGGCGCCGTCGGGCGCGAGGTAGACCAGGCACATGTCGGCCTCGGCGCCGGGCTCGAACGGGGTGGGAAGCGGCCCGCTCTGGCAGGCCGTGAAGTCGCCCCCGAGCGTCCAGGGCGCGCCGAGGGAGCCCGTCTCGTCGCGCAGGTAGAGCGGCACGGCCTGCCCGCCGAGGTCGGTCTCACCGGTGTTGGTGAGCGACACCGTCACGAAGTAGGGACGCGCGGTGGCCATCGCGTCGTCACGCCTCCAGCCGTCGAACACCGACTGCGGTTGCTCGGCGACCGAGTCGACGATGAGGTCGAGGACGCCCGTCAGGTGCTGCGCCGGCTGCCACACGAGCGTCGCCGGCTCCCCGAACTCGAGGTCGGTGCCGGGCTCGGTCGAGGCCACGTCGACCGCCTCCGTGGGCGTGGGGTCGGTCTCGGCCCCCGGCTGCGGGTCGGAGCCCGAGCAGGACGCCAGCGACACGGCGAGGGTCGTCGAGAGGACCACGGTGCGCCACATGGCGACATCGTGGCACGCCGACGTGCCCGCGGACCTCAGCAGCCGACGAGGCGCTCGGCGAACCAGCGCGTGATGCCGTCGAGGCTGACGCGCTCCTGGGCCATCGAGTCGCGCTCGCGGATGGTGACCGCGTCGTCGTCGAGGGTCTCGAAGTCGACCGTCACGCAGAAGGGCGTACCGATCTCGTCCTGGCGGCGGTAGCGACGGCCGATGGCGCCGGAGTCGTCGAACTCGACGTTCCAGTTCTGGCGCAGCTCGGCGGCGAGGGCCTTCGCCTTCGGCGACAGGTCGGCGTTGCGGCTCAGCGGCAGCACCGCCACCTTGACCGGCGCGAGGCGCGGGTCGAGCTTGAGCACGACACGCTTGTCGACGCCGCCCTTGGTGTTGGGCGCCTCGTCCTCGGTGTAGGCGTCGATGAGGAACGCCATCAGCGAGCGGGTCAGGCCTGCGGCCGGCTCGATGACGTAGGGCAGGTAGCGCTCGTCGGCGGCCTGGTCGTAGTAGGACAGGTCCTTGCCGGAGAACTCGCTGTGCTGCTTGAGGTCGAAGTCGGTGCGGTTGGCGATCCCCTCGAGCTCCTCGAAGTCACGACCCGAGAACCCGAAGCGGTACTCGATGTCGGTCGTGCCCTTGGAGTAGTGGGACAGCTTCTCCTGCGGGTGCTCGTAGTGGCGCAGGTTGTCAGGGTTGATGCCGAGGTCGACGTACCAGCGGGTGCGCTCGGCGATCCAGTAGCGGAACCACTCCTCGTCCTCGCCGGGCTTGACGAAGAACTCCATCTCCATCTGCTCGAACTCGCGGGTGCGGAAGATGAAGTTGCCGGGCGTGATCTCGTTGCGGAAGCTCTTGCCCATCTGGGCGATGCCGAAGGGCGGCTTCTGGCGGCTGGAGGTCACCACGTTGGCGAAGTTGAGGAAGATGCCCTGGGCGGTCTCGGGGCGCAGGTAGTGCAGGCCGGACTGGTCCTCGATGACGCCGAGGTAGGTCTTCAGCATCATGTTGAACTCACGCGGCTCGGTCCACGCGTTGCGGGTGCCGCAGTTGGGGCAGGCCACCGACTCGTTGATGTCGACCGTGTCGGGGTCGTCGATGCCCTTCTTGGCCGCGTGGTCCTCCTGGAGGTGGTCCTCGCGGAAGCGCTTGTGGCACGACTGGCACTCGACGAGCGGGTCGCTGAACGTGCTCAGGTGGCCGCTGGCCTCCCACGTGCGCGTGGGCAGGATGACGCTGGAGTCGAGGCCGACGACGTCGTCGCGCCGGGTGACCATGAACCGCCACCACTGGCGCTTGATGTTCTCCTTGAGCTCCACGCCGAGCGGGCCGTAGTCCCAGGCCGAGCGGGTGCCGCCGTAGATCTCACCGCACGGGTAGACGAAACCCCGGCGCTTGGCGAGGCTGACGACGTTGTCCAGGGCGGTGGGTACGGGCTTGGCCACGGGCTCTTCCTTCTTCGTCGGCCGGCTGGCTGCCGGTCTGGCGTGCGCGAACGCTCACCCTATCGAGCGCGGATCGGCGACGTTGAGGTCGGTCCCCTCCTCGACGACCTCGTAGGCGCTGGGCTCGTCGAGCGCGTGCACCATCAGCGGCTGGATGTGCATCTTGCCCTCGTACGACCCCAGTGCCCGGCGGTAGGAGCCGACGTTCTCCCAACGGGTGGTCAGCACCCACAGGGTCGGGTCGTCGACGTTGCGGCCGACGTCGCCCCCGACGTAGCCGGGCTTGGCCGCGAGGATGGCGAGCGCCTGCAGCAGCCCGCTGCGCAGCTCGTCCTCCCTCGCGGCGTCGTCGGGGCGGGGCGTACGGAGACGGGTCACAACGAGCACGGCGCCAGCCTAGGGGTCAGGGCAGTTTGACAATGGTTCTCATCAGCAGTGAGAATCGTTCTCATGTTGTCCGTCACCCGACCGATCGCCCTCGCCACCGCCCTCGCCTCCGCCGCCCTCCTTGCCGGCTGTGGCGGGTCCGACGACGCCACCGGGAATGGTCGCTCGGCCGTCGCCGCGTTCTACCCGCTGGCCTGGGTGACCGGTCGGGTGGCGGGTGACGGGTGGGACGTCACCAACCTCACCGGCCCGGGCACCGAGCCGCACGACCTCTCCCTCGACATCAAGCAGACCGCGACCCTCGCCGAGGCCGACCTGGTGGTGCTCGAGCACGACTTCCAGCCCGCGGTCGACGAGACGGTCGAGACCAACGCCCCGGACGCGGCGATCGTCGACGCGGCCGAGGTGCTCGACCTGATGCCGGCCTCGGAGCACGAGCACGAGGACGAGGAGGCCGGCCACGGTGAGCTCGACCCGCACTTCTGGCAGGACCCGCTGCTCATGGCCGACCTCGGGGACGCGGTCGCCGAGCAGCTCGCCGAGCTCGACCCCGACCGCGCGACGAACTACAAGGACAACGCGGCCGAGGTGCGCCGAGAGCTCGAGGAGCTCGACCGGTCGTACGCCGACGGCCTGGCCCGGTGCGAGCGCTCCACCACGGTCGTCAGCCACGAGGCGTTCGCCTACCTTGCCCGGTACGGCCTGCACTTCGAGGCCATCGCCGGCCTCTCCCCCGACGCCGAGCCGACGCCGGCCGACCTTGCGCAGCTGCAGGCGCTCATCACCGAGGACGGCATCACGACGGTCTTCGCCGAGCGCCTCGCCAGCCGCAAGATGGCCGAGTCGCTCGCCGGCGACCTCGGGCTGGAGACCGCGGTCCTCGACCCGATCGAGGGGCTCTCGGACGAGACGGCCGAGGACGACTACCTTTCCCTCATGGGCCAGAACCTCGACGCGCTCCGGAAGGCCAACGGATGCCACTGAGCGCGGGCGCACCTCCCGTCGTGGTCCGCGACGGGTCCGTGGCGATCGGTGGACGGCCGATCCTGCGGGCGATCGACGTGACCGTCGCCCCGGGCGAGTTCCTGGCCCTGATGGGCGCCAACGGGTCCGGCAAGTCGACGCTGGTGCGGGCCGTGACCGGCCTCCTGCCGTTGACCTCGGGCAGCGTGGACCTCTTCGGGACGCCGTACGCCGACTTCCGCGACTGGCACCGCATCGGCTTCGTGCCGCAGCGCTCGACCGCCAGCGGCGGCGTCCCGGCCACGGTCTGGGAGGTCGTCGCCTCCGGGCGGATCACCCGGCGCCGGCTGCTCCGGCCGCTCTCGCGCGCCGACCGGCAGGCCATCGCCGATGCGCTCGACGTGGTGGGCCTCACCGACCGGGCCCAGGTCGGCATCTCCCAGCTCAGCGGCGGGCAGCAGCAGCGCGCCCTGATCGCCCGCGCGCTGGCCGGCCAGCCCGACCTGCTCGTGCTCGACGAACCCACCGCGGGCGTGGACCTGGTCAACCAGCTCGCCCTCGCCGACGCGCTGGCGGTGCTGAAGGGCCGCGGCGCCACCATCGTGCTGGTCGCCCACGAGCTCGGCCCGATGGCGCCCCTCATCGACCGGGCCGTGGTCATGCGCGACGGGCGGATCGCCCACGACGGACCGGTGCCGGACGAGCTGCAGGCGGACGGGCACCACCACCCGGTGTCCGGCCACCACGACCACGTGCCGCACGTCGGCTCGCCCCTCGACGACCTGGGGGGCGCGCGATGAGCGACTTCTGGAGCCTGTTCTCCCTCCCCTTCATGCATCGCGCCCTCATCGCCGCGCTGCTGACCGGCCTGGCCGCTCCGGCGATCGGCACCTTCCTGGTGCAACGACGGCTCGCGCTGCTGGGCGACGGTCTCGGCCACGTCGCGGTGACCGGGGTGGCCCTCGGCCTGCTGACCAAGACGTCACCGACGTGGACGGCCGTCGCCGTCGCCGTCCTGGGCGCCGTGCTCATCGAGGTGATCCGCGAGCGCGGCCACACCAACGGGGACGTCGCGCTCGCGCTGCTCTTCTACGGCGGGCTGGCCGGCGGCGTGCTGATCACGGGGATCGCGGGTCAGGGTGCCGCGCGGCTCCAGGAGTTCCTCTTCGGGTCGCTGACCAGCATCTCGGCGGGTGACGTCTGGTTCACGTTCGGGCTGACGGTGGTGCTGCTCGTCGTCACGATCGGACTGCTCCCCCAGCTCTTCACCGTCTCCAGCGACCCGGACTTCGCGCGGGTGGCCGGACTCCGGGTCCGCGCCTACAACCTGCTGATCGCGGTGCTCGCCGCCGTGACGGTCACCGTGGCCATGCGCACCGTCGGACTGCTCCTAGTCTCCGCGCTGATGGTCGTGCCGGTGGCGACGTCGCAGCAGCTGGCGCGCTCGTTCCGTACGACGATCGCGGGCGCGATGGTCGTCGGAGTCCTCGCCGCCCTCGGCGGTCTGCTCCTCAGTGCGGCCCTGTCCTTCCGGGCGACGGTCGCGCCGGGCCCGACGATCGTGCTGCTCGCACTGGCGATGTTCGTCTCCACGTGGCCGATCGGCGTCTGGTTGCGCCACCGCCAGCGCCTGCTCGCGCCGTTCCCCAGCGTCGAGGCCGCGGGCCACACGATCACCGACGAGCATCCGCACCAGCACGGCGAGGACTGCGGGCACCCGGCGGTCGAGCACGACGACCACGTCGACTACGTCCACGACGGCCACCGTCACGCCGTGCACGGAGAGCACTATGACGAGCACTGACCGCGAGCGTCCCGTCGTACGCCCCACGCGCCAGCGCCGGGCGGTCGCCGCGGCGCTGGCCGGCTTCGACGACTTCCGCAGCGCCCAGGAGATCCACGACCTGATCTCCCGGCAGGGCGACTCGGTGGGCCTGGCGACCGTCTACCGCACGCTGTCGGCGCTCGCCGACGCCGGTGAGGTCGACATGCTGCGCAACGAGGACGGCGAGGCCATCTGGCGCAGCTGCTCCGACACGCACCACCACCACCTCGTGTGCCGCACCTGCGGCGCGACCGTCGAGGTGGAGGGGCCCGCGGTGGAGCGCTGGACGAACGCCATCGCCGGCGAGCACGGCTACGCCGACATCAGCCACACGTTGGAGATCTTCGGGACCTGTCCGGCCTGCCGGTGACTCTCAGGTCGTGGTCGCGTTGGGCAACGCGCCGCCGTAGCGACGGTCGCGCGAGGCGTAGGTCTCGACAGCCGCCCACAGGTGGCGGCGGTCGACGTCGGGCCACAGCACGTCGGTGAAGACCATCTCGCTGTAGGCCGCCTGCCAGAGCATGAAGTTGGACAGCCGCTGCTCCCCCGAGGTGCGCCAGACCAGATCGGCGTCGGGCAGCTCGGGGACGTAGAGGTGCCGGGCGAAGGTCTTCTCGTCGATCTTGTCGGGGTTGAGCCGTCCGGCGGCGACCTCGCGGCCGATCGCCCGGGCGGCGTCGGCGAGCTCGGCGCGCCCGCCGTAGTTGACGCACATCGTCAGCGTCAGCACGTCGTTGTCCTGGGTCATCTCCTCGGCGACCTGGAGCTCCTTGATGACCGACTTCCACAGGCGTGGGGCGCGGCCGGCCCACCGGACCCGAACCCCCAGCGCGTGCATCTCGTCGCGCCGGCGCCGGATCACGTCGCGGTTGAAGCCCATGAGGAAGCGCACCTCGTCGGGCGAGCGCGACCAGTTCTCGGTGGAGAAGGCGTAGGCCGAGATGGCCTTGACCCCGATCTCGATCGCCCCCTCGACGACGTCGAAGAGGGTGTGCTCGCCCTGCTCGTGCCCCTTGGTGCGCGGCAGCCCGCGCTCCTTGGCCCACCGGCCGTTGCCGTCCATGATGATCGCGACGTGCTCGGGCACGAGGTCGCGCGGCACGGGCGGCGGGGTCGCGCCGGACGGGTGCGGGGTCGGCGGCTTCACCTGTCGCTTCACGGCCGTCAGCGTAGTGCGAGACGTCATGGCGGGTGGTCGTCCGGGCGACCGCGCCCCATGACGTCAGCCGGCGTCGAGCCGATCGAGCAGCCGCCGGACCGTGACGTCGCCCCAGCCGGGGCGCCACGGCAGCGCCTCCGTCGCCGTCAGCGCTCGACGTACGCCATGGACCGCAGGCCGCGCTCGAGGTGCCAGGCGAGGTAGGCCGAGACCAGGCTGCTCGCCTCGCGCAGGTGGCGCGGGTCGGCGGAGTGGACGACGGGCCAGTCGCCGACGAGCAGCGCCCCCAGCACCAGCACCGTCTCGGGTGCGGGCGTCGCCGAGCCGGGCAGCTTGTCGGAGGAGCAGAGCACGCCGCCGGCCGACGGGTTGAAGAACCGGTGCGGCCCCTCGATCCCGCACTGCACGCAGTGGTCGAAGGACGGCGCGTAGCCGGCGACCGACAGGGAGCGCAGCAGGTAGGAGTCGAGGACCTGGCCGGCCGGGTGCTCACCGCCCGCCATCGCGCGCAGGCCACCCACCAGCAGCAGGAACTGCTGGACGGCCGGCTCCTTGTCCTCGGTCACGAGCCGCTCGGCGGTCTCGAGCATCGCCGTGCCGGCGGTGTAGCGGTCGTAGTCGAGCCCGAGCCGGGCGTGGAACGGGTCGAGCGTCTCGGCCTGGGTGATCACGTCGAGGCTGCGCCCCTCGGCGAGCTGCAGGTCGACGTGGGTGAACGGCTCGAGGCGGGAGCCCCACCGCGACGTCGTACGCCGCACGCCCTTGGCGACCGCGCGCACCCGCCCGTGCTGACGGGTCAGCAGGGTGATGATGCGGTCGGCCTCGCCCAGCTTGTGGGTGCGGAGCACGACCGCCTCGTCGCGGTAGAGGGGCACGGGGTCATTCTCCCCCACCGCCCCCGGTGGGGCCGGGTGCGGTGGTCAGCGTTTCCGGACCGGGGTGGCGCCGACGCCGGGGGTCGCCCAGCAGTCGAGGGCGAAGTCGGCGGCCGCCTGCGTCAGCCGGTCGGGCCGGAAGCGCCACTCCAGGATCGAGGACGCGCGTTCGAAGCGGACGTGCGGCAGCTCGGCCGCGAGCATGTCGGCGTCGACGAACGGGTGGATCGGGTCGACCGGGTGCCCCACGACGAAGACCGGGGCCTGGATCCGGCGGCGCTGGCTCGACGAGGGGGCCAGCCGCCCGAAGATCACGCCGTGCAGCACCGAGGCGATGGAGTCGGCGCGGTGGTCGACCGTGTCGAGCCCGATCCCGACCCAGAACGGGACGATCCCGCGCGGCACCGAGCGCGACGCCTTCTGCAGCGCGTTGGCGGTGAAGGGCAGGTAGCGCGCGGCCAGCATGATCGGGACGAAGGCCAGGATCCCCGCCACGAGCGCGTTGTTGAGCACCGGCATCTCGACGATCAGGCCCTTGACCCGCTCGGGCGCGATGACGGCCACCTCCAGCGACACGTTGGCTCCCAGCGAGGTGCCCCCGATGACCGCCTGGTCCGCGCCGAGGTGGTCGAGGAGCGCCACCACCTGCTCGCCGAACGACGTCATCGAGTAGACCAGCGGGTCGGCCGGCTGGTCGGAGCGGCCGTGCCCGAGCAGGTCGAGCGTGACCACGTGCAGGCCGTGCGCCGCCATCGCCCGGGCGAGTGGCTGCTGCATCCGCCGCGGCATGAGCAGGCCGTGCAGCAGCACGACCCACTCGTCACCCGAGCCGTACTCGGTGTACTCCAGCCGGTCCCGTCCGCCGTCGGACTCGACGAAGAACTGCCCGATCCGCTCGCTCACCAGCATGGAAGCAATGTAGTCCGCATCAAAGGACTGGTCCCGGATGTCCACCGACGAGCTTCGTGATGCGGACTGTCCCTCACGCGCGGTTGACCGCACTGGTCACGGCCTTCAGCGAGGCGGTGACGATGTTGGCGTCGAGCCCGACGCCCCACAGCACCTTCTCGCCGACCGCGCACTCGACGTACGCCGCCGCGATGGCGTCGCCGCCCGACGACAGCGCGTGCTCGTGGTAGTCGAGGACGCGGACCTCGCCGCGGTCGGCGTACACCGGGTTGCCGGCGGCCTGCTCGGCCTCGACGAGCTCGTTGAGCGCGTTGGTGAAGGCGTTGATCGGGCCGTTGCCCGAGCCGGTGAGCTCGCGGCGCACGCCGTCGACGTAGACCCCGACGGTGAGCTGGTCCTTCTCCCCCGCGGCGCTCGAGGTGTGCACGGAGTTGAGCTTGAGCGGGGCCTCGCGGTCGAGGTACTCACCGCGGAAGACCGACCAGATCTCCTCGGGCGTGATCTCGCCGCCGTCGGTGTCGGTACGCTGCTGCACCACGCGGCTGAACTCGATCTGCGCACGACGCGGCAGGTCGAGCTTGTGCTCGGACTTGAGGACGTAGGCCACGCCACCCTTGCCGGACTGGCTGTTGACCCGGATCACGGCCTCGTAGGTGCGGCCGACGTCCCTGGGGTCGATCGGCAGGTACGGCGCCTCCCACGGCAGCTCGCCCACGTCGACGCCCAGTGCCGCGGCCTTCTTCTCGAGGTCCTCCAGCCCCTTCTTGATGGCGTCCTGGTGGGAGCCGGAGAAGGCCGTGTAGACGAGGTCTCCGGCGTAGGGGTGGCGCGGGTGCACCGGCAGGTTGGTGCAGTACTCGACGGTGCGCCGGATCTCGTCGATCCCCTCGCCGCCCAGGGCGAAGTCGATCTTGGGGTCGATGCCCTGGCTGAAGAGGTTCATGCCCAGGGTGACCAGGTCGACGTTGCCGGTGCGCTCGCCGTGGCCGAACAGGCAGCCCTCGACGCGGTCGGCCCCGGCCATCAGCGCCAGCTCGGTCGCGGCGACGGCCGTGCCGCGGTCGTTGTGCGGGTGCAGGCTGATCGCGGAGTGCTGGCGGCGGGTCAGGCCCCGGCCGAAGTACTCGATCTGGTCGGCGTAGGTGTTGGGAGTCGACATCTCGACCGTGGCGGGCAGGTTGAGGATGATCTCGCGACCGGCCTCGGGCTGCCACACGTCGGAGACCGCCTCGCAGACGTCGAGCGCGAAGTCGGTGTCGGACTGGGTGAAGATCTCCGGGCTGTACTGGTAGCCGAAGTCCTCGCTGCCAACGATGCCGCCGAGGCGCTCCTCGGCGTACTTCATCACCAGCTCCGTCCCGCGGACCGCGATGTTGCGGCACTCGTCGGGGGTGACGTTGAAGACCACGCGCTGGAACAACGGCGCCGTGGCGTTGTAGAGGTGGATGGTGGCGCGCGGGGCGCCGACGAGCGAGTCGACGGTGCGCTCGATGAGGTCCTCCCGGGCCTGCGTGAGCACCGAGATCTGCACGTCGTCGGGGATCCGGTCCTCCTCGACGAGCTTGCGCACGAAGTCGAAGTCGGTCTGGCTGGCGCTGGGGAAGCCGACCTCGATCTCCTTGTAGCCCATCCGCACCAGCAGCTCGAACATGGTGAGCTTGCGGGCCGGCGTCATCGGGTCGATCAGCGCCTGGTTGCCGTCGCGCAGGTCGGTGGAGAGCCAGCGCGGGGCCTTCTCGACCTTCTTCGTCGGCCAGGTGCGGTCGGGCACGTCGACGGGCACGAACGGCGTGTAGCGGGCGTACGGCATCGGGCTCGGCGCCTGCCGGTTGGTGGTGTTGCTCAGGTTGGTCATGGCTTCCTCGCTGCGCTGATGAGGTGGGCGGTAGGGGCGACCGGCGCGCACCACACTCCGCAACGAGGGGGCCGGGTCAGACCTCGTTGCGGCGGCGAAGGAGGAGCAGGCTGCGCATCATGACGGGATCCAGAGTAGACCTCGCCCGTGCGGACGTCTCCCGCCTCCCGCGGACTGAGACGTCTCAGGCCCGCCCGCGGGCGCCGTACGCCACCGCCGTCAGGTCGAACGGTCCCGGCCCGAGGTTGCGTCGCAGGGTCTCCTCGAGCCGCGTGCGGCGGTCGGGGTCGAGCGCGGCGACCATCTCGCCGGCGGGCCCGACGCCGTGCAGGTAGGGCTCCCACCACTCCTCGAAGCTCGGGTGGGTGACGGTCACCGGCAGCTCGACGGACTCGACGTCGCGCAGCCCGGCGCCCTCCAGGATCCCGACCAGGCTGTCGCGGGAGCCGCCCTGGAAGTCGCGCTCGTCGGGCTGCTCGGGCGCCACCTCGGCGGCGGCCTCCCACAGCGGCGCCATGGGCGCGCGCGAGCCGGCCAGGTCCCACACCGTCGCCGCGACCCAGCCGCCGTCGCGGGTCACCCGCCTCATCTCGGTCAGGCCGCCGACGGGGTCGGTCATGAAGTGCACGACGAGGCACGCAGCCGCGACGTCGAAGGCGTCGTCGGGGTGGGGCAGGGCCTCCGCGGTCCCGCGCTGCACGTCGACCTCCGGGAAGCGCTCGCGGCAGGCCTCGACGAAGGGCGCGGACGGGTCGACCGCCGCGACGTGGTCGGCGCCGAGCCGGTCCACCAGAACGCCGGTGAGCGCACCGGGGCCGCAGCCCACGTCGATCGCACGCTGGCCGGGAGCGAGGTCGAGCCAGTCGCCGAACCGGGCGGCGAGCGGGCGCGAGTAGCGACCCATGTACCGGTCGTACGCCGTGCCCGCCACCTCGAAGGTCACGGCACGCCACGCTACCTGCCCTCGTAGGCTCTCGCCATGCCCCGACTGCTGGTGGTCCACCACTCCCCGACCCCCTCGGTCTCCGCGCTGACCGACGCGGTGGTCGCCGGGGCCTGCGACGACGCGATCGAGGGGGTGGAGGTCGTCGTCCGGGCGGCCCTGGAGGCCGGCGCCGACGACGTGCTCGCCGCGGACGGCTACCTGCTCGGCACCCCGGCGAACTTCGGCTACATGAGCGGCGCGCTCAAGCACTTCTTCGACACGATCTTCCTGCAGGCCGGCGGGGCCCTCACCGACGACGGGTCGGCCGCCGCGGCCGAGGGCGGCAAGAAGCCCTACGGGCTCTACGTCCACGGCCGCTACGACACGACGGGCGCGGTGCGCTCGGTGCAGTCGATCGTCGGTGCGCTGCCCTGGCGCCAGGCCGCACCGGTCCTGGAGGTGCTGGGCGACGTGGGCGAGGCGGAGAGGGAGACGGCGTACGAGCTGGGCGGGACGCTCGCGGCCCTGGTGATGGGATGAGGGGGTTGCGCGCCGCGGCCCTGCTGCTCGCCGCCCTCGCGCTGGCGGGCTGCACGTCGCCGCCGACCGCGGACGCCCCCGACCCTGCTCCGGCCTCCCCCTCCCTCGCGTCCACCCCCTCGGAGACGGTGCCGCCCGAACCCGGCCCGAAGCCCAAGGTCGGTGAGTGCCACGCGCTGACCTTCGCCCAGGCGGTCGCGGTGGTCGGGCGGACCGAGCCGATCGCCTGCGGGAGGAAGCACACGGCCCAGACCTACTTCGTCGGGCGCCTCGACCTTGAGACCAAGGCTGGCTTCTCGCGCCGGGTTGACTCCCAGGCCGCGCAGCGCCAGATGCGCCAGGCCTGCACGACGCGGCTGCCCCGCCACCTCGGCGTGCGCCCGCGCGAGCTGCGGTTGAGCATGGCGCAGGCCGTGTGGTTCACCCCCAGCCCGAAGCGCGCCGAGGCGGGTGCGGACTGGTTCCGCTGCGACGTTGTGGCGGTCGCCGCGCCGAGGCAGCTCCTGCCGTTGCCGCGGCGCACGAAGGGGTGGGGCGACGCACCCGCCGTCGCGATGTGCGCGACCGCGGCGCCCGGCACGAAGGCGTTCGAGCGGGTCAGCTGCGGGGCCCGGCACACCTGGCGCGCGTCGTCGACGGTCGACCTCCCGGGCAAGGGCCGGCTGCCGAAGCAGGCCGACATCGCCGACCGGATGGAGTCCACGTGCCGCGACGCCGCCCGGGCCCAGGCCGACGACCCGCTCGACTTCACCTGGTCGCAGGAGAGCCCGACCGAGGGGCAGTGGGAGGCCGGACAGCGCTACGGGATCTGCTGGGTGCCGGCCTGACGGTGGCGGCCGTACGACATCCCCGCGCGCCAGGGTGGAGGCGTACGACATCCCCGCGCGCCAGGGTGGCGGCATACGACATCCCCGCGAGCCGCTGCGACGTCGTACGCCGCCAGGGTTGCCCCAGCCCACGTCATGTGCCGCCACCCTCAGCGGCCGCCCTCAGCGGCCGCCGTCCCCCGCCGACGGTGGCGGCGTACGACATCCCCGCGCGCCAGGGTGGCGGCATACGACATCCTCGGAAGCCGCTGCGACGTCGTTTGCCGCCAGGCTCACCCCAGCCCACGTCATGTGCCGCCACCCTCAGCGGCCACCCTCAGCGGCCGCCGTCCCCCGCCGAGGGTGGCGGCGTACGACATCCCCGCCCGCCAGGGTGGCGGCATACGACATCCCCGCGAGCCGCTGCGACGTCGTACGCCGCCAGGCTCACCCCAGCCCACGTCATGTGCCGCCACCCTCAGCGGCCGCCGCCACACGGCCGGCAGGTGCGTTCAGAAGCCGAGCTTGCGCAGCTGGCGCGGGTCGCGCTGCCAGTCCTTGGCGATCTTGACCTGGAGGTCGAGGTAGACCGGGGTGCCGAGGAGGGCCTCGATCTGCTTGCGCGCCTGCGTGCCGACCGCGCGCAGCCGGGAGCCCTTGTGGCCGATCATGATCCCCTTCTGCGAGTCACGCTCGACGTAGAGGTTGGCCACGATGTCCAGCAGCGGCTTGTCGTCGGGACGCCCCTCGCGCAGGCCCATCTCCTCCACGACGACGGCGATCGAGTGCGGCAGCTCGTCGCGCACGCCCTCGAGCGCGGCCTCGCGGATCAGGTCGGCCGCGAGCGCCTCCTCGGGCGCGTCGGTGAGGTCGCCGTCGGGGTAGAGCGGCGGCCCCTCGGGCATCAGCCCCACGAGCAGGTCGGCCAGCAGCTGGACCTGGTCGCCCGACACCGCGGACACGGGCACGATCTCTGCCCACTCGGTCGAGGTCTCCTCACCGAGCGCCTGGATGTCCAGCAGGTGCTGGCCGAGCTGCTCGGGGGTGACGAGGTCGGTCTTGGTCGCGACCGCGATCCGGGTCGTACGCCGCACCTTCGACAGCTCGGTGACCAGGAACCGGTCGCCCGGCCCGATCTTCTCGTTGGCCGGGAAGCAGACCGCGACCACGTCGACCTCGGCCCACGTCGTGCGCACGAGGTCGTTGAGCCGCTCGCCGAGCAGCGTCCGCGGCCGGTGCAGGCCCGGGGTGTCGACGAGGATCAGCTGCGCGTCGTCGCGGTGCACGATGCCGCGCACCACGTTGCGGGTGGTCTGCGGCTTGGAGGAGGTGATGACGATCTTCTGCCCGACCAGCGCGTTGGTGAGCGTGGACTTGCCGGCGTTGGGACGACCGACGAACGACGCGAAGCCGCTCCGGAAGCCCTCGGGCGCCTGGTAGAACCCGCCGGCCGGGGCGACCCCGGACAGGTCGAAGTCGTCGTCGTCCTCGTCATCGTCGAAGTCCTCGACCTCCTCGTCGACCTCGTCGACCTGCTGGTCGTCCTGCTCGTCAGCCATCGCTCGCCTCCCGCGCCGCGTCGTACTCAGCCCAGATCTGCTCGTCACTCTTGCCTGCCGCCTTGCCCGCGCGCCAGATCGGGCCGGGATCGACCGCGCGCGGCTGCCGGCCGGCGGTGGCCCGCCAGTAGCCCATCACGTCGTAGTGGCTGGTAGGCAGCTTCACCTCGCGCATCAGGTGCTTGCGGATCGCGCGCATCTGCGCCGACTCGCCGGCCATCCAGAAGTAGCCCTCGCCCTCGGGCCACTCGATGCGCTCCACGACCTCGGCGAGCGCGCTCTGCCCCGCGGACGGCGGCGTCAGCCAAGTGACGTCGGCGGTCGCGGGCAGGTAGCCGGCGAGGTCGTCGGGCACCTCGGCCAGCACGTACGTCGGCAGCTCGGGGTGGGTCTCGACGATGCGGGCGATCGCCGGCATGGCGGTGAGGTCGCCGACGAGCAGCAGCCACGCGGCGTCGGCCGGCGGCGCGAACGACGACTTGGGCTCGGTGATCGTGACGGTGTCGCCGACGCAGTCGCGCATGGCCCACTCGGTGACCAGCCCGACGTCGTGGACCACGACGTCGAGGGTGAGCTCACCGTCCCGGAGGGACCGCACGGTGTAGTAGCGGCTCTGGAACTGCCCGGGCACCACGAGCCCGACCCACTCGTCGGGCACGCCGGTGCTCACGAAGCCGTCGAGGCCGTCGAGAACGAGCCGGACGAGGTGGTCCGTCAGCGGTTCGCGGCGACGGACGGTCGCCTGGAACTGGGCTGCACGGGTGCTCACCGGACGAGGCTATCGCCGCCTCACCAGTCGGGGCGCATCGGGAACCCGGACCGTCCGTCCGCGTCGTTGCGGGTCGCGAGGACCTGGTGCAGCTCGACCTCGTCGCGCTCGAAGCCGACCCGCGAGCCGGCGATGTAGAGCCCCCACACCCGGGCCGTGCCCTCACCCACCTCGGCGACGCACTCGTCCCAGTGGTCGACCAGGTTGCGGTTCCAGTCCCTGAGCGTGGCGGCGTAGTGCAGGCGCAGGTTCTCGCTGTGCTGCACCTCGAGGCCCTGGTCCTGCATGGCGGTGATGATCGTGCCGGAGCCGATGAGCTCGCCGTCGGGGAAGACGTAGCGATCGATGAACGCGCCCGTCTCCTTGCGGCCGTTGCTCGGCCTGGTGATGCTGTGGTTGAGCAGGCGCCCACCCGGCTCGAGCCGGTCGCGCAGGTGGGTGAAGTACGCCGGGTAGTTGCGGACCCCGATGTGCTCGGTGAGGCCGATCGAGCTGACCGCGTCGAAGCCGGTCTCCACCACGTCGCGGTAGTCGAGGTGCCGCACCTCGGCGAGGTCGGCGAGACCCTCGCGGTCGATCGCCTCCTTGGCCCACTGGGCCTGCTCGAGCGACAGCGTCACACCGAGGGCCTTGACGCCGTAGGCCGCGGCGGCGTGGCGGACCATCGTGCCCCAGCCGCAACCGACGTCGAGCAGCCGCTGGCCCGGCCGGAGGTCGAGCTTGCGGCAGACCAGGTCGAACTTGGCGGCCTGGGCCTCCTCGAGGGAGGCGTCGGGCGTCTCGTAGAGCGCGCAGGTGTAGGCCATCGACGGGCCCAGCACCTTCTCGTAGAAGCGGTTGGAGACGTCGTAGTGGTGCGAGATCACCTCGGCGTCGCGCACCATCGAGTGCCGCAGGCCCTCCACGGCCCGGCGCCAGCGCGGCAGGTGCTCCTGCGGCGGCGGGGCGGGCGGGCGCAGGTGCGAGAGCCCGAGGCTGCGGGCGATGTGCAGGGCCTCGGCCGGCGTGGGCACGCGGAACTTGGTGTGGTCCTTGAGCAGCACCAGCGCGTCGTAGGGGTCGCCCGGGTGGACGCCGGTGAGGTCCAGGTCGCCGCTGACGTAGGCCCGCGCCATGCCGAGGTCGCCCGGCGCGGTCATCAGGAAGGACAGGCCGCGCTGGTTGCGCAGGTGCATCCCGATCGCGGCGTCGGGAGGCCCTGCGCTGCTGCCGTCGTACGCCGTGAAGCGCACCGGGAGCCCGCCGCGCACCAGCCGGTCCATCGCGTCACCGATGGACATCCGCCCACGAGCGCCTGCATTGAGGTTGGAGCCCAGGCTCATCGTCGTCCCACCACCTTGTCGTAGAGCGCGGTCAGTCGGTCGTCGGGGTCGTGCAACGCCTTGACGCGCTCCAGGTCGGCGCCGCCGTAGAGGCGGTCGAAGGCGTCGCGGTCGTAGAACGCCTCGGAGTAGAGGCTCTTGTGGCCGCCGAGCTCGGTCACCTTCGCCTCGACGGCCCGGTTGCGCGGGGAGTGCGGGGCCTCGGGCCCGACGTTGACCACGCCCCAGAACCCGACGTTGACGTACGTCGTCCCGGGGCTCAGCGGGTAGCCGGGCCAGGGCCTGGCCCCGTTCGCATCGTCCCTCCGCAACCGCAGCGGGCACAGCCACACCGGGCGCATGCCCACCTCGCGGTCGAACCAGTCGAGGAACTCCGCGAGCCGGTCGACGGGGATCTCGACGTCCTGCACGACGCGCTCGCCCTGCGGGCGCCCTGCTCGGCGGTCGAGCCGGTCACCGATGCCCAGACGCCGGTCGAGGGCGACCAGCTTCCCGTAGACGTCGGAGCGCCGCAGCCGGCGCGGCCACAGGCGGCGTACGACCGGGTGCTGCGCGCCGAACGCACGCGAGCACCAGAACCAGTCGGTGTCCCAGCGCCAGAGGTAGTCGTGCATGGTCAGCCGGTCGGTCATGCGCTGTCGGATCGAGCGGTAGTAGACCTGCTGGCCGGTGTAGTCGCTCGTCGGGCCGGGCTCGTCGGTCCAGCGGGCCAGCGTGAGGTGGAGGATGCCCGGCTCGAAGGCGACCCCGTCGAGCCCGTCGACGCGCTCGCCGTCCCACTCGCCCTCCTCGACGATGCGCGTGACTGCGTCGGCCAGGGCACGCGCGTCTGCGAACGGCACGTGGCGCAGCGCGACGTAGGCCGGGACCGGCTCGAGCTCGATGCGCAGCCGGGTGGCGTAGCCGAGGGAGCCGTAGGAGTTGGGGAAGGCGTCGAAGAGGTCGTCACCAGGCTTGGTGGTCACCACCTCGCCGGAGCCGGTGAGGACGTCCATCTCCAGCACCGACTCGTGCGGCAGTCCGCTGCGGAAGCTGGTCGACTCGATGCCGAGCCCGCTCACCGCCCCGCCCAGGGTGATCGTCCGCAGCTGCGGCACCACCAGCGGGATCCGGCCGTGCGCCAGCGTCACCTCGACGAGGTGCTCGTAGGTGCACATCCCCTGCACCTCGGCGACGTCGCCGTCGACCTCGATGACGTCCGCGAGGCCGGACACGTCGAGCCCCGTGCCGTGCGCCTCGCGACCGCGGAACAGGTTGCTCGTGCGCTTGGCCAGCCGGACCGGCGATCCCTGCGGCAGGGCAGCCCACGACTCGAGCAGCCTCGCCACCCCCTCGGAGTGGACCTCCCAACCCACCGGCGTACGCACGTCTCCACGCTAGCGAGTCGCGCGCCTGCTCGCGAGGGATCAGGGGGCGTGCGTGCTCTGCCGCGTGTGGAGGCGCCCGTCGGGGCCGCCGACGAGGACCGGGACGTCTGGACCAGCGAACTCGCTCACCGCTCGCAGGTCGGGCGAGTCGGCGTCGGTGAGCACCACCGCGGCCTCCAGCCCGGACGAGCCGGACGAGATCGCCATCGCCACGCAGACGTCGAGCGCCGACAGCTGCAGGTGCTCGAGGCGGATGCTCGCGGCGGCGTAGGTCCGTCCGTCGAGGTCGCGCACCGCGGCACCCTCGAGAGCACGCGCGCGGGCCCGGGTCGCGCGTGCCAGGGTCACCAGCTTGGCGTCCTCGGCGTCGAGGTCGGCTGACAGGTCGGTCATGGCGGCCAGCCTAGTGAGGCGCCGAGGCGTCGTCGTCGCTGTCCCCGTCCCGCTCCGGCAGCACCGTGACGATCACCGTGTCGATCTTGTTGCGGCGGCCCGTGGCGCGCTCCGCCTCCAGCCGCAGGCCGTGGCACTCCACCACCGACCCGGGGATCGGGACCTTGCCGAGGTGCTTGGCCATCAGGCCGCCGACGCTGTCGACGTCGTCGTCCTCGACCGCGAAGCCGACGAGCTCGTCGAGGTCGTCGACCGGGTAGCGGGAGGAGACGCGGATCGCGCCGCCCTCGACGTGCTCGACCTCGACCTCCTCGTCGTCGTACTCGTCGGTGATCTCGCCGACGATCTCCTCCAGCACGTCCTCGATGGTGATCAGGCCGGCGGTGCCGCCGTACTCGTCGACGACGACCGCGATGTGCTGGCGGCGCGCCTGGAGCTCGGTGAGCAGCGCGTCGACCGGCTTGGAGTCCGGCACGTAGTGCACCGGGCGCATCACCTCGTCGACCCGCTGGGTGAACTCCGCGTCGGGCGCCTCGAAGTCACGCCGGACGAGGTCCTTGAGGTAGGCCATGCCGACGATGTCGTCGAGGTTCTCGCCGATGACCGGGATGCGGGAGTAGCCGCTGCGCAAGAAGAGCGACAGCGTCTGGCGGATGTTCTTGTGCCGCTCGATGTAGACCACGTCGGGTCGCGGCACCATCACCTCGCGGGCGATGGTGTCGCCGAGCTCGAAGACGGAGTGGATCATCCGGCGCTCGCCGGACTCGATGATCGCGCCGGCCTCGGCCAGGTCGACCAGCTCCCGCAGCTCGGTCTCGGTGGAGAACGGTCCCTCGCTGAACCCCTTGCCGGGGGTGATCGCGTTGCCCAGCAGGATCAGCAGCGCCGGGATCGGGCCGAGGATCGTGGTCACCAGCGAGATCGGGCCGGCCGAGAGCAGCGCGACGCGGGCGTCGTGCTGGCGGCCCACCGTGCGCGGCGCGACGCCGATCGCGACGAACGAGACGACCAGCATCACGCCGATGGTGGTGAGCACCGTCGGGAGCCAGGCGCCGCTGTAGGCGTCGCGGGCCCACGTGGTGACCAGCACGATGGCGCTGATCTCGCACAGCAGGCGCAGCAGGAGCGCGGTGTTGAGGTAGCGCGGCGGGTCGTCGAGGATCGCCAGGAGGCGGGCGGCCCCGGGGCGCCCCTCGGCGCGCAGCTCCTCGGCACGTGCGCGCGAGAAGCCGTTGAGTGCGGCGTCGGCGGCCGAGAAGAGGCCGGCGAGCAGCACCAGCAGGGTGGCCGAGACCAGCTGCCAGATGTCGGCGGTCATGATCAGGCAGGGCCCTGGGCCGCGCGCCACTTCTCGAGCAGCTCGCCCTGCAGGCCGAACATCACGGCGTGCTCCTCCGGCTCGGCGTGGTCGTAGCCGAGCAGGTGCAGGATGCCGTGGACCGTGAGCAGGTCGATCTCGGCCTCGCGGCCGTGGCCGGCCTCCTCGCCCTGGCGCTCCGCGACAGCCGGCGCCAGGACCAGGTCGCCGAGCACGCCCTCCTCGGGCTCCTCGTTGACCTTCCCGGGCCGCAGCTCGTCCATGGGGAAGGCGAGCACGTCGGTCGGCCCGTCCTTGTCCATCCACTGCTGGTTGAGCTCGGCGATGGTGTCCTCGTCGACGGCCTTGATGCACAGCTCGGCCTGCGGGTGGACCCGCATCTGCTCCATCACGAAGCGCGCGAGGCGCGACAGGCGGCGTACGTCGAAGTCCAGGCCCGACTCGTTGAGGACCTCGATGCTCATCGCGGGCCCCGCTCGGCCTTCGAGGGGCCGGACCGCGGACGGGGGCGCTCCTCCTGGGCGTCGAAGACCTCGTAGGCCTCGACGATGCGGCTCACCAGCCGGTGGCGTACGACGTCGGTGCCGGTGAGGCGGCAGAACGCGATGTCCTCCACGCCGTCGAGGATGCCCTCGACCACCCGCAGCCCGGACTTGGTGCCGTTGGGCAGGTCGACCTGGGTGGTGTCGCCAGTGACGACGATCCGCGAGCCGAAGCCGAGACGGGTCAGGAACATCTTCATCTGCTCGGGCGTGGTGTTCTGCGCCTCGTCGAGGATGATGAAGGAGTCGTTGAGCGAGCGGCCGCGGAGGAACGCCAGCGGCGCCACCTCGATGGTGCCGGCCGCCAGCAGCTTGGGGATGGTCTCCGGGTCGACCATGTCGTGCAGCGCGTCGTAGAGCGGGCGCAGGTAGGGGTCGATCTTCTCGCTCAGCGTGCCGGGCAGGAACCCGAGCTTCTCGCCCGCCTCGACGGCCGGACGGCTGAGGATGATCCGGTTGACCTCCTTGGCCTGCAGCGCCTGCACGGCCTTGGCCATCGCCAGGTAGGTCTTGCCGGTGCCGGCGGGTCCGATGCCGAAGGTGATCGTGCTCTTGTCGATCGACTCGACATAGCGCTTCTGGTTGAGCGTCTTGGGTCGGATCGTGCGGCCGCGGTTGGAGAGGATGTTGAGGCTCAGCACGTCGGCCGGGCGCTCCTGGGTCTCCGTCCGCAGCATCTGGATGATCCGCTCGACCGTCTCCCCCGTCACGCCCTGCCCGGTGCGCACGATGGTGACGATCTCGTCGAGGAGCCGCTCGGCGGTCGCGACCTCGGCGGAGTCGCCGGCCAGGGTGATCCGGTTGCCGCGCACGTGGACAGTGGCGTCGAAGGCCCGCTCGATCAACCGGAGGTGCTCGTCACCCGGGCCCAGGACCGAGACCATGTCGATGCTGTTGGGGACGATGACCGTGTGGGTCGGCTTGTCCTGCTGGGCGTCAGCCCTGGAGGTGCTGCGGGTCGTGTCAGTCATGGATGCCCGTGACGGGCGGCCTTCCGGGTCGGTGGCAGAGCCCTTCCATGCTACCGAGCGAGCGACGCGGGGCCCACCCGGTCGCACCGGTGGCTCAGGGGCGGGTGACCTGCAGCATCCCGAGGCACATCTCGTCGGTGGTGCCCTCACCCCACACGACGTAACGGTCGGGCTGGCCCTCGAAGGACGGCAGCCTGTCGCGCAGCCACTGCACGTGGGTGCAGGTGACCTTGACCTGCTCGAAGGCGTCGAGGTGCACCGGCTCGATCGGCCGGCTCCCCTGGTCGTCGAAGTCCCAGACCGGGATGTCGAGGATGGTCCTGGCCTGCGGGGTGCCCGGATCGACCTCGATCCTGATCGAGCGGCCGAGCAGGTGCATGTGGCCGGCGACACCGTGGATCGTGATCGGCGCGCCCAGGGTGCGGGTGCACGACTGCACGTTGCCGGGCTGCGGCTTCCCGCCGCAGAGGAAGTAGAGGGCGTCGGCGGTGTTGCCCTCGGCGCCGAAGCGCTGCTTGACGTCGGCCAGCGCGGCGTCGCGGTCGCACAGCTCGCCGTCGGAGTGCTGCGGCCGGCACGGGAGCTCGACCGGCGCGGGCAGCAGCATGGTGCTCAGCGCCTGGTAGGGCCGCTTGCCGGGCGCCAGCCGCAGCTGCGCGGCGGAGGTGTCGGGCTGCTGACCGGCGAGCAGGTTGTAGTGCACCTGCATCACGACCCGGCTGCCCTTGGCCAGCCGGACCCCGAAGCCGGGCTTGACCACCGACTCCCGGCCCCCAGGGGCCCAGGCCCCGATCCAGGCGGCGTTGTCGACGTCCTGGAAGCGGTCGAGCCCGGTGCCGCCGAAGCAGGTCCAGCCCTCGTCCTCCTCGGCGGCGTCCTTGGCCTCGGCCGCGGCCACCTGCTCCGGCGGGACCTGGAAGAGGATCACGTGGTGCACGACCTCGGGGTTTCCGGGCAGCACGTGCGTGCCGGTGAGCCACGTGTCGCGGTCGAGCTCCGGGTCGAGCAGGAAGCAGCGGTAGTCGTCGGTGCCGGTGCCGTAGGGCGCGGACGGCGTGTAGCTGCCGGGCATCGCGATCGTCGTACGCGTCTCGCCGGGGCGCAGCGGCCTGGCCTTGACCGGCTCGGCGTGGTGGCCGTCGTGGCCCTCTGCGCCCTCCGCGGCTGCCTCGGACGGCTCCTCGGCGCCCGACGACGTCGAGGCGTCGGCGGGCTGGGTGGCGCGACGCTCGTCGTCGGAGGCGCCGCCGCCACAGGCGGACAGGGCGAGCAGGCCCGAGGCGAGGAGGGCGGCCAGCGCGGCGCGGGTGCGGTGCAGCCGGAGGGACATCGCGCTCAGACCAGGGACTCGGTCATGCCCGGCGAGCTGCCGAGGACGTGGAAGTGGGTGTGGAAGACGCTCTGCCCGGCCGTGGGGCCGGTGTTGGCGATCAGGCGGTACTCCGGGAACCCTCCGGCCCTCGCGACCTCGTCGGCCAGCGCCACTGCGTGGCCGAGGATCGCCGGGTCGGCCGCGGCGGACGCAGCGGCGTTCTCGTGGTGCTCGAACGGCACCACGAGCGCGTGGAACGGCGCCTGCGGGTGGAGGTCCTTGAACGAGATGGCGTGCTCGCTGCGCCCGAGGACCTCGGCCGGGAGGTCGCCGGCGACGATCTTGCAGAAGATGCAGTCGGGTGCGGTCGCGCTCATCGCCCCAGCCTAGGCTCTGGCCCCGCGGCGTGTGACCGAAAGGACGGGCCGCACGTCCAACTACCGTGACCGACATGACCTTCCCCGCCTCCCGGCCCCTCGTACGACGTTGGGCGGGCGCGACCGCCGTCGTCCTCGCCAGCACCCTGGCCCTGGCCGGGTGCAGCGGTTCCGACGACCCGGTGCCTGCCTCCGGCGAGAGCCGGGAGCCGGCTCCGAAGTCCCCGAAGCCGCGCAAGGACGTCTCTTCGTCCCCCACGGAGTCGCCGTCCGAGACCCCCTCCGAGACGCCGTCGGAGTCGGCGGGCACGGCGGTGCCGGTCTACTTCGTCGGCGACGGCCCGGGTGGCAGGCCGCGGCTCTTCCGGGAGTTCCACCGTGTCACCGGCGACCCGCTGACCGAGGCCGCCCGGCTCGTCATGGGAGGGGGCGAGCCGGACGACCCCGACTACCGCACCCTCTGGCCCCAGGTGGAGGTCTCGGGCGTCACGGCCACCGACGGCATCCTGCTCGTCGACATCCCGGGCGACGGGTTCACCGAGCGACCCGACGGCATGTCGAAGCGGATGGCGAGGCTCGCCCTGCAGCAGCTGGTCTACACGCTCCAGGGAGTCCAGCAGGAGCGGATCCCGGTCGTCGTCGAGCGCGGCGACACCGAGGCCCGGCTCTTCGGCCTCTCGGTCGACCGGCAGGTCACAGCCGCCAGCGCGCTCCGCACCCTCAACCTGGTGAGCATCACCTCGCCGGCCGAGGGTGACACCGTCACCGGCGACACGCTGACGGTCACCGGCGTGGCCAACTCCTTCGAGGCGAGCGGCCCCTGCCGGCTGATCGCGAGCGACCAGGAGGTCGCCGTCGTCCCCTACCAGGCGGAGGGGTGGATGGAGGACCGCCTCTTCCCGTTCGAGGTCGAGATCCCGCTCGCCGACGCCGGGACGGGTGACGTCCTCCTGCAGTGCGAGACCGACGACCCCAGCGGCGGCGCCGAGGGCGACGGACCCAGCGTCGACACCAAGCTGATCACCGTGCAGTAGGCGTCAACCTGTTCCCCGCCTGGCGCGTCCCACTGCGTGACCACCAGGACCACACCGCTTCGAGGGAGGGTGCCCGTGCGCGAGCACCTCGCCCTGACCGGTGCTGACGCCGACGCCGCCGTCGCGCAGCTGTACGCCGCCCACTGGCGCCAGCTCGTCCGGCTCTCCGTGCTGCTCGTCCACGACCAGGCCGCCGCCGAGGACGTGGTGCAGGACGCCTTCGTCGCGATGCACGGGAGGTGGTCGCGGCTGCGCGACCCCGACAAGGCGCTGGCCTACCTGCGCCAGGCGGTCGTCAACCGGTCGCGCTCCGCACTGCGGCACCGCGTCGTCGTCGAGCGTCACGCGCGCGCGTCGTCGGCCGGCGACGTGACGGTCGACGGGCCGACCGTCGGCGGGGCCCGCCGCGACGCCGTCCGTGACGCGTTGCGGCGGCTCTCCGAGCGCCAGCGAGAGGTGCTCGTGCTCCGCTACTACCTGGACTGGTCGGAGGCGCAGATCGCCGACGCGCTGGGCATCTCGCGTGGCGCGGTCAAGGCACACGCACATCGTGGCAGCACCGCCCTGCGCGAGCTGCTCGGCGACTGGGAGGAGCCGTCATGACCGGCCCCATGAGGGACGACGAGGTCCGCGAGCTGCTGCACGAGGTGGCTGCGGGCGTCGAGCCGGGCGACCGGCTCGACGCGATCCGGACCGCGACCTCGGCCCGTCGCGGCGGCCGCGGGTGGTGGGTCGCTGGAGGCGTCGGGTTGGTCGCCGCCTCCGTCGTGACGGCACTCGCCCTCACCACCGGTGGTACCCCCCGCACGACCGCGCCGGAGCCGGCCGAGCCGTCGCCCACCCCGACGTCCGTCGACGACCGGTCCCAGCACGTCGACGACCTGGAGGAGCTGCGTCGCTCCGCCGAGGGCGTGCGCGCCGTCTACTACATCGGCGACACCCCCGCGGGTCCGCGCCTCTACCGCGAGTTCCTCACCCTGGATCGCCACGACACCCTGTCCGTCGCCGTGGCGGCAGCCGTCGGGAGGACCCCGGACGGCAGGCCCCTCCCGGCTGATGAGCACGATCCCGACTACCGGGTGGTGTGGCCGGCGCTCACCAACGCCTCGGCGGAGATGAGCTCCACCGGCGACTCCATCGAGGTCTCCCTGGGCGGCGACCCCGAGGGCGACCTGCGGTCCCGGGGAGAGCTCTCGGCCGAGGAGGCCCAGCTCGCGATCGAGGCCCTCGTCCGCACCGCGCAGGCCGCCGTGGGCGACCGCCTGCCGGTGCGGTTCCTCCTGTTCGGCGACCCCGTCGACACGCTGCTCGGCGTGCCGACGTCGGAGCCCGTCACGACCCGACCCGACCTGGACGTGCTCGCCCACGTCAGCCTGTCCGACCCCTTCGAGGGCCAGGTCGTCGACAACGACGAGCCCTTCGTGGTCCGCGGCGCGGCCAACTCGTTCGAGGGCAACGTCGTCACGCGGATCCAGCGCTGGGAGGGCACCGAGGTGGTGGCCGAGGAGCCGACCATCGCAGGGTGGAACGAGGACAGGCTGTTCCCGTTCGAGGTCACCTTCGACCTCACCGACGTGCCGCCGGGCGACTACGTCGTGATCTCCCGGACCGACGACCCGTCGGGCGCGGGGATGTTCGACACCGACACCCGCCGGATCACGGTCATCGACTGACTCAGGCCCAGCGGCCCGTGCGCGCGAGCAGGGCGGCGACCGCGACGACGCCGGCGGTCGACGTCCGCAGCACCTCGGCACCCAGTCGTACGCTCCGTGCCCCTGCCTCGGCCAGGGCCGACAGCTCCTCGGGTGCGATCCCGCCCTCCGGTCCCACGACGACGACGATCCGGCCCGTCGTCGGCACGTCGACCGCGCTGAGCGGGGCGGTCGCGTCCTCGTGCAGCACGACAGCCAGGTCGGCCTCGGCCACCAGGGCGGCGAGGTCGGCGGTCGTCGCCAGCGGCGTGACGGTCGGCAGCCAGGACCGTCGCGACTGCTTCGCCGCCTCCCGGGCGGTGGCCTGCCACTTCGCGTGGGACTTCGCGGCGCGCTCGCCCTTCCAGACCGCGACCGACCGCGCGGCCGCCCACGGCACGATGCGGTCGACGCCGACCTCGGTCAGCACCTCGACGGCGAGCTCGCCCCGCTCGCCCTTGGGCAGCGCCTGCACGACGGTGATCGCCGGCTCGGGCCGCGGGTCCGTGGTCATTGACGCGACCGACACCTCGAAGACGCGCTTGCCGGTCGCCGCGACGGTCCCGGTGACCGAGGTCCCGAGGCCGTCGGTCAGGACGACCTGCTCACCCTCACGCAACCGGCGTACGGCGACGGCGTGGTGCGCCTCGTCGCCGGTGACCTCGACGACCGACCCCGGTGCGACTCCGTCCAGCGCGTCGACGAGGTGGACCGGCAGCGACACGGGTCAGCCCTGGAAGGCGTCGCGGAGCCGGCCGAACATCGACTTGTGCGGCGCCTCGACCTGGCCGTCCGGGGTCTCCTCGCCACGGATCGCGGCCAGCTCGCGCAGCAGCTCCTCCTGCCGCGGGTCGAGCCGGGTCGGGGTGTCGACGGAGATGCTGACGACCAGGTCGCCGCGACCCCCGCGCAGGCTCGGCACGCCGAAGCCGCGGATCACCTGCTCGCTGCCCGACTGGGTGCCGGGGCGGATCTCGAGGTCGTAGGTCGTGGCGGTGCCGGAGTCCGCCGACGCGACGTCGGCCTCGAGCAGCGGCAGGGTGAGCTGGGTGCCGAGGGCGGCGGCCGTCATCGGCAGCGAGATCGTGGTGTGCAGGTCGCTGCCGTGGCGGGTGAAGGTCTTGTGGGGCTCGACGTGGATCTCGACGTAGAGGTCACCGGCGGGCCCGCCGCCGGGTCCGACCTCGCCCTGCCCGGAGAGCTGGACGCGGGTGCCGTGGTCGACGCCCGCGGGGATCTTGACCGTCAGCGTGCGACGCGAGCGGACGCGGCCGTCGCCGGAGCACTCCCGGCAGGGTTCGGGGATGATCGAGCCGTAGCCGCGGCATGCCGCGCACGGGCGCAGCGTGCGGATCTCGCCGAGGAACGAGCGCTGCACCACGGCGACCTCGCCCTGGCCGTGGCAGGTCTCGCAGGTGATCGGCGAGGTGCCCGGTGCGGTGCCCTGGCCCTCGCACGCCTCACAGGTGAGCGCCGTGTCGACCTTGATCTCGCGGGTCACGCCGAACGCCGCCTCGGCGAGCGTGACGTCGAGGCGGATCAGGGCGTCCTGGCCGCGCCGCGCACGCGATCGCGGTCCGCGCGAGGCAGCCCCGCCGGCGCCGCCGCCACCGAAGAACGCGTCCATGATGTCGGTGAACGAGAAGCCCTGGCCGGCACCGCCGAAGCCCTGGCTGAACGCGTCGCCGCCCCGGTCGTACGCCGCCCGCTTGCCGGGGTCGCTCAGCACCTCGTAGGCGCGGGAGACGTCCTTGAAGCGCTCCTGCGTCTCCGGGTCCGGGTTGACGTCGGGGTGGAGCTGTCGGGCCAGCTTGCGGTAGGCCTTCTTGATCTCGTCGGCGCTGGCATCACGGGAGATGCCGAGGATCTCGTAGGGGTCCTGTGTCACTGGTTTCCTTCATCGAGGATCCGCGAGACGTAGCGCGCGACGGCGCGCACGGCTGCCATGGATCCGGGGTAGTCCATACGGGTGGGGCCGACCACGCCCAGGGAACCGAGGTGGTTCTCGAGCGGGCCGTAGCCGGTCGCCACGACGCTGGTCGCGGCGAGCTCGGTGTAGGGGCCTTCGTGGCCGATGCGCACGGTGACCGCGTCGGCACCCGACTCCCCCAGCAGCTTGAGCAGCACGACGTGCTCCTCGAGCGCCTCCAGGAGCGGCCGGACCGCGGTGTCGAAGTCGCCGTAGCGGGCGAGGTTGGCGGTGCCGCTCACCGCGACCCGCTCGTCGCTGCGGTGGTCGGACATCGCCTCGGCGAGGACGCCGACGACGGTGCGGGTGGTGTCAGCCTGCTCCGGGCGCACGACGTCGGGCAGGTCGCCGAGCGCCGACGCCGCGGCGGCGATCTGGACGCCGGCGCTGACCTGGTTGACCGCGACCCGCAGCTCGGCGAGGTCGGCGTCGGCCAGCGGCGCGTCCAGCTCGACCAGACGCTGCTCGACGCGGCCGGTGCTCAGGATCAGGATCAGCATCAGCCGGGTGGGCGTCAGCGCGACGAGCTCGACGTGGCGGACCGTGGAGCGCGAGAGCGTGGGGTACTGCACGATCGCGACCTGCCGGGTGAGCTGGCTCAGCAGCCGCACCGACTTCTGCACCACGTCGTCGAGATCGACGGCGCCGTCGAGCAGGGTGGAGATCGCACGCCGCTCGGCCACGCTCATCGGCTTGAGCGTGGTGAGCTTGTCGACGAACAGGCGGTAGCCCTTGTCGGTCGGCACCCGCCCGGCGCTGGTGTGCGGCTGGTGGATGTAGCCCTCGTCCTCCAGCGCGGCCATGTCGTTGCGCACGGTCGCCGGGGACACGCCCAGCCCGTGGCGCTCGACGAGCGCCTTCGAGCCGACCGGCTCCTCGGTGGCGACGTAGTCCTCCACGATCGCGCGCAGCACGTCGAGCTTGCGGTCGTCGACCATGGAACCTCCTCGTCGGCTGGCACTCGATTCACCTGAGTGCCAAGACTACTAGGAGTCCGTAGGCTCCCGGGCATGCCCGACACCACTCCCCGGTTCACCGAGGTCGCCCCGCGGGTCTGGGTGGCGCACTACGACTGGATGCACGTCAACATCACCCTCGTCGGCGGCTCGGACGGGCTGCTCATGGTGGACACCCACGGCTCGGCCGCGGAGGCGCGCGTCGTGGCCGACGACGTACGCCGCCTCGGCGCCGGGCCGCTGACCGGGCTCGTCAACACCCACGAGCACTGGGACCACCACTTCGGCAACGCCACCATGGTCGAGCAGTTCGGCGACATGCCGGTCCACGCCACCGAGTGGGCGTGCGACCACATCGAGGAGTCGGCCCGCCACACCTTCGAGAAGTACGAGCAGGCCACCGACCACCCGCGTCGCGAGGAGATCCTCGCGACCACGTTGCACCTGCCGACCCACACCTTCTCCTCCGCGGTCCAGCTCGACCTCGGCGACCGGGCGGTCGAGCTGATCCACCCGGGCCGCGGGCACACCTCGGGCGACCTCGTCGTACGCGTCCCGGACGCCGACGTCGTCATCGCCGGGGACCTCGTCGAGGAGTCGGACCCGCCGTTCATCGGCGACGACTCCTGGCCCCTGGAGTGGCCGACCACGCTCGACCTCGTGATCGGTCTGATGACCGACGCCACCGTGGTCGTGCCCGGCCATGGCGTGGTCGTCGACCGGGAGTTCGTCCAGGACCAGCGCGTCGAGCTCGGGGTGGTCGCCGAGACGATCCGCGACCTCGCCTCTCGCGGCGTGCCGCAGTCCGAGGCGCTCGCCCAGGGCGAGTGGCCGTGGGACCGCGAGCTCCTCGAGAGCGCCGTGCGCCTCGGCTACGAGCACCTGCCCCGCAGCCAGAAGCGGCTGCCGCTCATCTGAGGCCCGCCCACCCCGAGGGGGCTGGACGCGGCCGCCGGAGCCTCGGTAGGACTGGGTGATGAGCGAGAACACCGAGCCCCAGACCGAGTCCGCCGCCGACCAGGGCCAGTCCACCGAGCCCCCGCAGGCCTCGAGCGGCACCAGCCCCGCGGACTCGGACCACTCCGGCGACTCCGCGTCCCCCGACTCCGCCACCATCGGCGGCATCTCCGACGACCAGCTCCCCGAGGACCTGCAGCCGGGAGAGGACAACCCGCTCGCCGAGCCGCTCGACCCCGACGACGAAGCGACCAAGAGCCGCGAGGAGCTCGAGATGGACGCCACCCAGGAGGACCTGGGCAACGACGACGGCGCCAGCCAGGCTCCCGACCAGCAGGGCGACGACGTCACCGGCGGTGGAGCAGGCCAGGCCACCGAGGAGCCCGACGCGTCCACCGAGGACACCTCGTCCGACGACTGATCAGCGGGTCTGGGCGAGCCAGTAGAAGAAGCCGACGAACGTCCCGGCCATGAAGAGGATGATCCCCGCCGAGACACCCAGGTCGATCCACAGCGGGAGGCGGACCGGTCGGAAGACACCGTCCTCCTCGCCCTGCTCGCGCCGCAGCAGCGCGCCGAGCCGACCGAACCACGACGACGCCGTGCGTTGACGTGCTGATTCCGCGCGCGTGCTCACGGCGTGCCCCCCGAGATCTCGTGACTGGCCGCCTAACGTAGACCAGTGGCTCTCGACAGATACGGAACTGACGTCCTTTCGGGTGACTGGCGCGCCCCGCGCAACGGCCGCGCCGTCGAGGTCCCGACCGAGATCGGCATGGTGGTCGAGGAGGTCACGACCGACTGGTGCGGCGAGGTCGTCGCCTGCGACCGCGACATCGACACGCTGACGCTCGAGGACCGGCGCGGCAAGCGTCGTACGTTCCCCCTCGGCCCCGGCTTCCTGCTCGAGGGCAAGCCCGTGATCCTCACCCGTCCGGTCCGCTCCGGCGCACCCGCCGCACCCACCCGTACGGCGTCGGGCTCGGTCGCCGTGCCCACGACGCGCGCCCGCGTGGCGCGCGCGAGCCGCATCTTCGTCGAGGGCCGCCACGACGCAGAGCTCGTCGAGAAGGTCTGGGGCGACGACCTGCGGGTCGAGGGCGTCGTGGTCGAGTTCCTCGGCGGCGTCGACGACCTCGCCGACCACCTGCGCGACTTCAAGCCCGGGCCGCAGCGCCGTGTCGGTGTCCTCGTCGACCACCTGGTCCCGGGCTCGAAGGAGGCGCGGATCGCCCAGGGCATCGCCCGCTCCCCCATCGGCAAGCACGTCCTCGTCGTCGGCCACCCCTTCATCGACGTGTGGCAGGCGGTCAAGCCCGAGCGTCTCGGCATCCCGCGCTGGCCCGCGGTGCCCAAGGGCATCGACTGGAAGACCGGCACCTGCCAGCAGCTCGGCTGGCCCCACCGCGACCAGGCCGACATCGCCCGCGCCTGGAAGCACATCCTCGGCCGGGTCACCTCCTACGCCGACCTCGAGCCGGCCCTCCTCGGTCGCGTCGAGGAGCTCATCGACTTCACGACGCTTCCCTGAGCGACTGTCTCGCCCATCGATGGCTGAGGTACGAGGAGCGCCGCCCCCTCGATGGTTGAGGTGCGAGGAGCGCCAGCGACGAGCCTCGAAACCCCTCGGTCGGCGTAGGGGCTGAACGGGCACCTCAACCGCCGGCTCTCGGGCTGCCACCCCGGCGCGAGGACAGCCCAGGAAGCAGCTCGAAGTCGCCACGGATCAGCGCCTCGCGCTTCCTCCTGCCCCAGCCCTGGATCTGCTTCTCGAGGCTGAATGCCTCACCGACGTGCTCGACCTCGGCGTGCCACACCAACGTGACCGGACGCCTGGTGCGCGTGTAGGCGCTTCCGTCCCTGTCCGAGTTGTGCTGGAACAGGCGCAGCTCCAGACTCCGCGTGCTGCCGACGTAGTAGGAGCCGTCGGAGCAGCGGAGCATGTAGACGAAGGGCATTCATCGATCGTCCGACGACCCGGCACTGGTCCGCGAGGGGGTGGTCGAGATCTGTGGAGGGTTTCGAGGCTCGCTCCGCTCGCACCTCAACCAACGAGGGGCTGAGCTCGCGCCTCGACCGACGGGCGCGCTGGCTCAGTCCACGAGGTCGCGGACCACGGCGTCGGCGAGGAGCCGGCCGCGCTGGGTGAGGACGAGTCGCTCGGCGACGAGCTCCACGAGGCCCTCGGAGACCAGGCGTGCGACGTGGGAGCGACCGGTGGCCTCGAGCACGGAGACGGGCAGGCCCTCGACGAGGCGGATCTCGAGCAGGATCCGCTCGACCTTCTGGTCGCGGAAGCCGAGCACCTCCCGGGCCAGGGCCGGGGAGACGCCGCGCGCGAGCCGTTCGGCGTACGCCGCCGGGTGCTTGACGTTCCACCAGCGCACGCCGCCGACGTGGGAGTGGGCTCCGGGGCCGACGCCCCACCAGTGGCCGCCCGTCCAGTAGATGAGGTTGTGCCGGCACCAGTGGTCGGGCGAGGTCGCCCAGTTGGACACCTCGTACCAGCGCATCCCGGCGGCGGAGAACCGCTCGTCGGCGAGGTGGTACTTGTCGGCCAGGTCGTCCTCGTCGGGCATCGGCAGCTCGCCGCGGGCCACCTGGCGCCCCATGGCCGTGCCCTCCTCGACGATGAGGGAGTAGGCCGAGACGTGGTCGGGCTCGCAGGCCAGCGCGGCGTCGACGGAGGTCTCCCAGTCGGTGAGCGACTCCCCCGGCGTGCCGTAGATCAGGTCGAGGCTGACGTCGTCGAAGCCCGCCCGGCGGGCCCAGTCGACCGCGGCGGGCACCCGCATCGGGTCGTGGGTGCGGTCCAGGGTGCGCAGCACGTGGTCGACGGCCGACTGCATGCCGAAGCTGATCCGGTTGAAGCCCGCGGTCCGCAGCTCCTCGAGGTCCCAGGCCGCCACGCTGTCGGGGTTGGCCTCCGTGGTGATCTCGACGTCGTCCGCCAACCCGAACTCGGCGGCGGCGCTCGCGACGATCGCGCCGAGGTCGGCGGGCTTCAGGAGTGTCGGCGTGCCGCCGCCGAAGAAGATCGTCTCGATCGGCACGTCGCGGTGGCCCAGGACCTGCCGGGCGAAGCGGATCTCGCGGATGGCCGCCTCGGCGTACGACGAGCGGCTCGCGCCGACCTCGTCGCCGAGCTCGAGGGCGGTGTAGGTGTTGAAGTCGCAGTAGCCGCAGCGGACGCTGCAGAACGGCACGTGCACGTAGAGGCCGAAGGGCTTGCTGCCGAGCTCCGCCCACGCCTCGTCGGGCAGCAGGCCGTCCTCGGGCGCGACGTCGCCGTCGGGTTGAGCGGGGGGCACGCCGGTATCCAACCACGCCGGGAATGCCGGACGGGTGCCAGCGGTCTCCCACCGGCACCCGTCGGACGAGGAGCGACTAGGTGTGATGCCCAGGGACGTTGTTTCGTGACACGGCCCTGAGTTGCTGGATGGCGAAGGCCTCCGGTTGTGAAGTGGAGATGTCTAGTAACCGCTTCACGACCAGGAGGCCTTCGTGTCCCACGCTAACGCTGCTCTGACCCCGAAAGCCCGTCTACGGATGGCGCGGCTGATTGTCGAAGGCGGCTGGACGCCGTCCGAGGCGGCCAAGATGTTCATGGTCTCGCCGCCCACGGCCCGGAAGTGGGCCGCACGATTCAGGTCTGAAGGCGTGGCCGGTATGCAGGACCGGTCGAGTCGACCTCATTCAAGCCCGCGACGGACCTCCGAAGGCCTCAAGCGCCGGATCGTGCAGCTGCGGTGGCGGCAGCGACTCGGGCCCGTCCAGATCGGTGGCCGACTCGCTGTGCCTGCCTCGACTGTGCCCGCGGTGCTGGTGCGGTGCCGGTTGAACCGACTCAGCCGCATCGACCGCGTCACCGGTGAACCGATCCGCCGCTACGAGCACCCGCACCCGGGCTCGATGATCCACGTCGACGTCACCAAGTTCGGCAACATCCCGGACGGCGGTGGACACCGGTTCCTCAGCCGCCAGCAGAGCAAGCACAATGCCCAAGCCACCGCACGCCGTACCGGTGAACGCGGCAAGCACTACAAGCCCGTCATCGGCACCGCTTACGTGCACACCGTCATCGACGACTACAGCCGCATCGCCTACGCCGAGATCTGCTCCGACGAGAAGGCCGCCACCGCCGTAGCGGTGCTGCGCCGTGCCGTGGCGTGGTTCGCCGAGCACAACATCACCGTCGAGCGCGTCCTGTCCGACAACGGCGCCTGCTACCGCTCCTTCGCCTGGCGCGACGCCTGCACCGAGCTCGACATCACCCACAAGCGCACCAGGCCCTACCGGCCGCAGACCAACGGCAAGTGCGAGCGGTTTCACCGCACCCTGGCCGACGGATGGGCATACGCCCGGTTCTATCCCTCAGAAACCGAACGACGAGCCGCCCTGCCCGACTGGCTCCACTTCTACAATCACCACTGGATCCACTCCGCGATCGGCGGCACACCCATCAGCAGGAACAACAACCTGCCTGGACATCACAACTAGGCGTACATCTCGTCGATGAGCGCCTGGTTGTTGTCCTGGACCACGTTGCGCTTGACCTTCATCGACGGGGTGAGCTCGCCCGACTCGACCGTGAGGTCGTGGTCGAGGAGCTTCCACTTCTTGATGGTCTCCCAGCGGTTGAGGTGGCTGTTGAGCTCGTCGACGTAGTCGCCGACCATCTTCTGCACCTCGTCGGACCGGACGATCTCGGTGTAGGACTTGCCGCCCATGCCGTTCTCCTCGGCCCAGCCGGCCATGGCGTCCGGGTCGAGGGTGACGAGGGCGACGCAGTAGTTGCGCTCGTCGCCGAACACCATGAACTGGCTGGCGTAGGGGCACACGGCCTTGAACTTGGACTCGATCGCCGGCGGGGCGATGTACTTGCCGCCGGAGGTCTTGAAGAGCTCCTTGATCCGGCCGGTGATGACGAGGTGGCCGTCCTCGTCGACCGCGCCCTTGTCGCCGGTGCGCAGCCAGCCGTCGGAGGTCAGCGTCTTCGCGGTCTCCTCGGGGAGGTTGTGGTAGCCGTCCATGACGCCGGGACCCTTGATCATGATCTCGTCGTTGTCGCCGAGCTTGACCTCGCTGCCGGGGAAGACCGGGCCGACCGTGCCGAACTTGTTCTGGTCGGGGTGGTTGACGAACGAGCCGGCCGAGGTCTCGGTGAGGCCGTAGCCCTCGAGGATCTTGATGCCGGCCGCGCCGAACCACTCGGCGATGTCGCGGTTGAGAGCCGCGGCACCGGAGATGAAGAAGCGCACGTTTCCGCCGAAGCGGTCGCGGATCTTGCTGAAGACCAGCTTGTCGAACAGCCCGTGCTGGACCTTGAGGCCCAGCGGCACGGACTTGCCCTCGCGCTTGAGCCGCTCGACCTCGAGGCCGACCTTGAAGGCGTTCTTGAAGATCTTCTCCTTGGCGCCACCCTCGGCTGCCTGCATGGTGACGATGCGACCGTGCGCCTTCTCGAAGATGCGCGGTGCAGCTCCCATGAAGGTGGGCTTCACGACGCCCAGGTTGTCGACGATCTTCTCGACCCGACCGTCGATGGCGGCCGCGAAGCCGCACGCCATCTGGGTCGACATGAGCACCTTGCCGAACGAGTGCGCCATCGGCAGCCAGCGGAACTCGAGGTCGTCGGGACCGAGGATCCCCTGCGCGCGGATCGCCTCGCCCTCGTAGACCCAGGACGAGTGGCGCAGCCGCACGCCCTTGGGGCGCCCCGTCGTGCCGGAGGTGTAGATCAAGGTGGCCAGCTGGTCGGGACGGATCGCCTGCGACGTCTTGCGCACGACGTCGGGCTCCGCGGCGAGCTTCTCCGCACCCAGAGCAGCGAGGTCGTCCAGGCTCATGACCCAGTCCCCGTCGCCCTGGCCGTCGAAGATGACGACCTTGTCGACGTGGGGCAGCTCGGCGCGGTGCGCGGTGAGCTTGGCGAGCTGCTCGGCGTCCTCGACGAAGACGACCCGGCTCTCGGAGTCACCCAGGATGTACGTCGTGTCCTCGGCGTTGGTGCTCGGGTAGACCGTGGTGGTGGCGCCGGCGGCACACATGATCGCGAGGTCGGCGAGGATCCACTCGTAGCGGGTGCCCGAGGCGATGCCGACGCGCTGCTCGGGCTCGACGCCCAGCGCGATCAGGCCCGCGGCGAGCGCCTCGACCTTGTCCCCGGCCTGCTTCCAGGTGACGGACTCCCAGGCCTCGCCGCGCGGGAAGCGGAAGGCCTCGCTGTCGGGCGACGCGGCGACGCGGTCGAAGAACTGGACGGCCACGTTGGCCGGCATCGTGTCGAGAAAGGCCGTGTCGACAGTGATCGGCATCTGTTACCTACTCATTCGTCGGAGCGTGACGCGGCCGCGTCACACAGCGGGGGTTGCGCTGACTTGGGCTGTAACCTAGATCACTGTGTTTACCGGGTGGTAGCAAACGCGCCATTTGTCCGGGACACGGACGCAGGTTGCGACTTTGGGTTGATGTGCATTCAGTCCTGGACGGCCTTGGTGATGGCGATGCAGCCGGTGATCCAGTCCTGCTCGTCCGCGCTGAGGCCTCGGCCTGCGCGACGGGCGTCCTGCACGGCCCAGCCGGCGTTCAGCACCATCCGCACCACCACCCAGTCCCTGGCCCGTGCCTCGTCGAGGCCCGCCGCGTCGACGATCGCGTGGAAGCGCCGGCGCAGCCCGTCGCGCACGGAGCCCACCGCCAGGGGGCCGCTGAGCTCGTCCATCCGGTTCCACAACATCGGTGCGGGCTCGTAGTGCGGGTCGCCGGCCATCGGCTTGGGGTCGATCGCGAGCCACTCCCCCATCTCGTCGGCCATCACGTTGGCATAGTGCAGGTCGCCGTGCACGACCACCGGTGCGGTCCCGTCCGCCAGCAGGTCGGGACCGATCGACAGCGCCTGCTCGACGTAGCGGCGCGGGACCGGGATGTCGCGGCCCAGCTCGTCGAGCTCGCGCAGCCACGTCTCGACGTACGACGCGACGGTGGCCAGCTGCGGCAGGGCGGGCACGTGCAGCCGTCCGTAGAGGCCGGCCACGGTCTCGCACGCCTCGACGTCCCAGACGTCGCCGAGGTCCGGCCCGGGCAGCCAGTCCAGCAGCAGCGCGCGGCGCCGCGGATCGGCCCGGCGCAGGCGCACGGCGCCCTGCCCGCCCCAGCGCTGCAACGCCAGTCCCTCGTGGAGCGACTCCTCGTCCCCGTCGAAGCTGACCTTGAGCGCGCCGCGCACGCCGTCGGCGTCGTCGACAGGCACGACGATCGAGCAGAAGCCGTGGAGCGGCTCGGCCGTGGGCGTCAGGTGCCACTCGTCGAGCAGGGTGGCGGTCAGCTGTGGGAGACGGTCCAACCAGACGGCCCAGTCGGCGCCGAGCGCTCCCTGGGCGAGGAGTCCGGACGGGATGGTGACGGGCACCCGGCGAGCCTAGGGTGAGGTGCATGAGCGGCATCAGCGAGCGTCAGCAGCCGTGGTCGGACGTGCAGGTGGAGCACGGCCGGATCCTGGTCCTCAGCGACAACCCGATCTCCCGGGCCATCGCGGTGATCGCCTCGACGGCCGGTCGCACCGTGCTCGTCGAGTCGGCCGACGACGGCGGGCCGGGCCTGGAGCCCGGCCCGGGTGACGCCGTGGTGCTCTGCGACCACGACGCCCCGGACGCACCGGCGGTGCTGCGGGCGGCGCTCGCCTCGGAGGCGTCGTACGTCGCCATGATGGCGAGCCGCGGACGCGCGGCGGCGCTCCTCGACGACCTCGACGCCGAGGGTGCCGACGTCACCGCCCTGCACGTGCCGGCGGGGCACGACCTCGGCGGCAAGGCCCCCGGGGAGATCGCCCTCTCCGTGGTGGCGGAGATCGTCGCCGAGTCCTACGCCCGCCCCGGCGGTCCGATGCGTGGCTGAGACGTGGCGCTGTCCTGGGACGACCTCGCTGCCGCCGCGCTGGCACGCCAGTTCCCCGAGACGTCCCCGGACGCACGGCTGCTGCCGGAGCTCGACGCCCTGATGTGCGGCCACGACCCGGCCGGCCGGGTCCGCGAGGCGCCGCCCGCTGGAGGTCGTGTGGTTCGCCGGGACCCGCCGGCCCCGCAGGGCCGAGCTCGAGGAGCCGGTGGCCGCGTGGGAGGCCGCCCTCGTGGGAGCAGTCGCTCAGCTGACCCGCTCGAGCGTGACCACCGCGACGGTGCAGCGCCCGGAGACCTCGCCCGGCCCGGAGAGCAGGCGGCCCGCCTCGGCTCCCTTCACGACGTACGCCGCCTGGTCGTCGGCGAGCGGGAGGACCGAGGACCGGCCCAGCTCGAGCACCGTCACGAAGGGCGACACGACCTCGGGGTCGACGACCACGTCGAGCGCCCGCACGGCACCCTCGGGGACCGAGGCCACGACATCGGCGTCGCCGGAGAAGTCGAACGGGCGCTGCGGCTCGACCACGTGGGTCTCGCCGTCGACCTCCAGCCCGAGCACCGTCCCCTCGACGAGGGTCAGCAGCCGGCGTCGCCCGGCGAACCTGGCGAGCGGGCCGTCACGGTCGATGTCGGCCAGGCTGATCCGCCACGACCCGTCACCGGCGCGCGCGAGGTCCCGCTCGCTCACTTCTTGCCGGACTTCTCCGCCGGCTGCGTCGTGGAGAGCGCAGCGACGAAGGCCTCGGGCGGCACCTCGACCGAGCCGATGTTCTTCATCCGCTTCTTGCCCGCCTTCTGCTTCTCCAGCAGCTTGCGCTTGCGGCTGATGTCACCGCCGTAGCACTTGGCGAGCACGTCCTTGCGGATCGCGCGGATGGTCTCGCGGGCGATGACGCGCGCGCCGATGGCGGCCTGGATCGGCACCTCGAACTGCTGGCGCGGGATGAGGTCCTTCAGCTTGCCGGCCATCATCACGCCGTAGGAGTAGGCGGCCTCGCGGTGCACGATCGCGCTGAACGCGTCGACCGGCTCGCCCTGGAGCAGGATGTCGACCTTGACCAGGTCGGCGGCCTGCTCGCCGGAGCGCTCGTAGTCGAGGGAGGCGTAGCCCTTGGTGCGCGACTTGAGCTGGTCGAAGAAGTCGAAGACGATCTCGCCCATCGGCAGGGTGTAGCGCATCTCGACGCGGTCCTCGGAGAGGTAGTCCATCCCCTGCAGGTTGCCCCGCTTGAGCTGGCAGAGCTCCATGATCGTGCCGATGTAGTCGGACGGCGCGAGGATCGTCGCCTTCACGACCGGCTCGCGGACCTCGGCGACCTTGCCGTCGGGGTACTCGCTCGGGTTGGTCACCACGTGCTCGGTGCCGTCGTCCATCACGACGCCGTAGACCACGTTGGGAGCGGTCGAGATCAGGTCGAGGTTGAACTCGCGCTCGAGCCGGTCGCGGGTGATCTCCATGTGGAGCAGTCCCAGGAAGCCGCAGCGGAAGCCGAAGCCGAGGGCGCCGGACGTCTCGGGCTCGTAGGTCAGCGCAGCGTCGTTGAGCTGGAGCTTCTCCAGGGCGTCGCGCAGGGTCGGGTAGTCGTCTCCGTCGATCGGGTAGAGACCGGCGTAGACCATCGGGTTGGGGTGCTTGTAGCCGCCGAGCGACTCGGTGGCCCCGTGGTGCTGGGAGGTGACGGTGTCACCCACGCGGGACTGGCGCACGTCCTTCACACCGGTGATCAGGTAGCCGACCTCGCCGACGCCGATCTCCCGCGCCTTGACCGGCTCGGGACTGATCACGCCGACCTCGAGCATCTCGTGGACCGCGTTGGTCGACATCATCTTGATCCGGTCGCGGTGGCTGAGCTTGCCGTCGACGACCCGGACGTAGGTGACCACGCCGCGATAGGTGTCGTAGACGGAGTCGAAGATCAGCGCGCGGGCCGGGGCGTCCGCGTCACCGACCGGGGGCGGGGTCTGCTTGACGATCTCGTTGAGCAGCGCCTCGACGCCGACACCGGTCTTGGCGCTGGTGAGCAGCACCTCCTCGGGCTCGCAGCCGACCAGGCCGGCCAGCTCGGCGGCGTACTTCTCGACGTTGGCGCTGGGCAGGTCGATCTTGTTGAGCACCGGGATGATGTGGAGGTCGGCGCCCATGGCGAGGTAGAGGTTGGCCAGCGTCTGGGCCTCGATGCCCTGCGCGGCGTCGACGAGCAGGACGGCGGCCTCGCAGGCCTCGAGGCTGCGCGAGACCTCGTAGGTGAAGTCGACGTGTCCGGGGGTGTCGATCATGTTGAGGACGTAGGTGCCGGGCTCGGCGTCCTCGGCGTTGCCGTCGGGCACGGTCCACGGCATCCGCACGGCCTGGCTCTTGATCGTGATCCCGCGCTCGCGCTCGATGTCCATGCGGTCGAGGTACTGCGCACGCGAGGCCCGCTCGTCGACCACGCCGGTCAGCTGGAGCATGCGGTCAGCCAGGGTCGACTTGCCGTGGTCGATGTGCGCGATGATGCAGAAGTTGCGGATGATCGACGGGTCGGTCGAGCCAGGCTGGGGCGCGTTCTTGAGGCTCACGGACTGCTTTCGGGAGTACGACGTCTGGGTCGGGTCATTCTTCCACGCGGGACCGGCCTCGCCGAACCGACGACAGGTTGCGCCGGAGGAGGTCGACCAGCAGCGCGAGGAGGAAGACGCCCCACGTCATCAGCACGAGCGAGCCGACGACGTAGACGACCAGGACCACGGCCATCGGGTCGCTGTGCCCGTCGAGGAGCCAGAGGACGAACCCGGCGAGCACGAGCGTGGGCACGACCGGGACCGCCCAGGACAGCCACCGCCACGCCGTACCGACGGTGCGCCCCCGTGCTGCGGTGGTGCCGGCCGAGAGCGCGAGCACGAGGAGGGCCGGGGCCGTGACGATCGCGCCGCCGCCGGGCAGCAGCAGGCCGACCGCGAGCAGTGTGGCACCGACGAGCCAGAGGCGCCGGAGCGCGGTCGTCACTCCCGGCCAGCCCCCGGCCTGCCCCTCCACCTGCCCGTCCGGCTGCCCCTCCATCTGCCCTCCCTGGCCGGACGCTAGCGTGCCGTGGTGACCTCCCGGACCGAATCGGCGCGACACCTGCCCCTGGTCCCGGCGGCCGCGTTCGTGCTGGTCTGGTCCTCCGGCTACATCTCCGGGCCGGCCGCCGTCCACGCCGCAGCGCCGTTCACCGTCCTCGGCTGGCGCTTCGTCATCGCCGCCATCCTCGGCGCCGTGCTCGCCCTCGCGCTGCGCCGGCCCACCCGGATGGACCGGGCCACCCTGGGTCGGGTGGCCGCGGTCGGCTTCGTGATGAACGCGGTCCAGTTCGGCCTGATGTACGTCGCCTTCGACCTCGGCCTCGGGGCCACGCTCGCCTCGCTCTTCCACGCCCTCAGCCCCGTGCTCACCGCGCTGCTGGCAGCCGCGATCCTGGGCGAGCGGGTCTCGCGGCTCCAGGTCGTGGGCTTCCTGGTGGGCGTGGTCGGCGTCCTGCTGGTGCTGGGCTCCGACCTCGGGCACGCCGGCGGACCGGCAGCGGTCCTCATCGGCTGCCTGAGCATGCTCACCCTCAGCCTCGGCACGCTTGGCCAGCGCTGGATCGGCGCACAGCCGGACCTGCTCTGGTCGGCCGCCGTCCAGTTCGCGGTCTCGGCGCCCCCGCTGCTCCTGCTCGGCTGGACCACGGAGGGCGCGTGGCCGGTCACCGACGGCCGCCAGGCCGTCGTCGCCGTGCTCTTCCTCGCGGTCGTGAACTCGATCGTCGGCCTGGTGCTGCTGGCGCTGCTGGTGCTGCGCGGCGGGTCAGGCGCCGCGGCCAGCCTGTTCTTCCTCAGCCCGCCGGTCACGGCCGTGCTGGCCTGGGTGGTCCTCGACGAGACCCTGTCAGCCACCCAGCTGGTCGGGCTGGTCGTCGCGGTCGTCGGAGTCGGTGCGGCCACGCGGACCCGCACCCCTGCCCGCATACTTCAGGAGGTCGGCACCCAGTAGCGACGCTTGATGCCTCGTACGTCCTCGAGCGCGCCGCCGGCGTTCTCGATCACCCGGATGGACCCGACGTTGTCGTCGTCGCAGGTCACCAGCGCGGGACCGATCCCGAGGTCGCGCGCCCACGGCAGCGACTGCCGGAGCATCTCGGTGGCGTGGCCCTCGCGACGGCGGGTGGGACGCACGTCGTAGCCGATGTGGCCGCCCACCTCGAGGAGGAAGGCGGTGAGCCGGTGGCGGATCGCGATCCGGCCGAGGTAGTCGTCCCCGTCGACCCACCACAGCGTCGTGCACGGCACGTGCGCCTGGGGCCGCGGGGTCTCCTCCAGCGCGTCGGCCCGCACCGCTTCGCAGAAGGTCGCGAACACGTCGGGGTCTTGCCAGCCGGGGGCGTTGTACTCGATCCACGCGGCCGTCTGGCTGTTCTCGGCACCCTCGGCGACGAACTCCTCCATCGCCTCGAGGAAGGACTCACGGACGGACACGGTGGGCAGCACGAGCTCCGGCATGCCGCCATCCTTCCTCAGAAGACCACCCGCGCCGCACGCAGCCGGTCCGCCGCGGCCGCGTCGCCCTCGGTGGCGAGCACGCACTCGTCGGAGCGCCCGGACAGCAGCCGCATCAACGCGACGGCGTCCTCGGTGACGGTGGCGACCGGGTCGCCCTCCCCCACCGCCCAGCTGCCGGCGCCCCGACCCGTCAGCTCGAGGACGAAGGCGGGGCCGCGCCACTCCAGGTCGAGGTCGCGCACCACCTGAGCGACCACCTCGGCCTCGGCCTCGGCCGTCGAGGTCGGCAGGTCGACCCCGGTGGCGCGGTGCAGGTCGACCCGGTGCAGCCAGACGTCGCGCACGTAGACGACGTCGAGGAGGTACGAGAGCCGGGTGCCCGGGCGGAGCCCGGCGAAGGCGGGCAGCGGGACGCGGCGCAGCAGCCCGGGCTGGCGGCGCCGGCCGTCCGGTGCACCGGCGGCCCACCGCCGCAGGTCCGCGGCCAGCTCGGCGTCGGAGAGACGTGCCCGGTCGGCGATCTGCGCGGCGCAGAGCAGGTCCACCATCGCCCCGTCCCTGCGTCGTACGCCGTTGAGCGCGACGGCCTGGTGCCGGAGCATCACCGGCAGCCGGCAGGCCTCCTCGCAGGCGCCGGCGACGTGCGCGACCAGGTCGCGGACCCGCCACTCGGTGCAGTCGGTGGGGCGGTCCCAGTCGGGCGCCGAGAGCGCGTCGACCATCGCCACCAGCGCGGCGTACTCCGCGACGGCATGGGCGCGTGCGACGTCCGGGTCGGTCTGCGCGAGGTGCGCGGCGCGCGCAGCGGTGCGATCCATGACCCGATCGTGCTCCTCACCCACGCACAGTCAAGCGGCCACCGAGGTGGTCCGGACCGATATCGGGTCGTGGTCACCGACGAGCGTGGGGAAGGATGCCGCCATGTCCCGGCCCGAGTCCCGTCCTGCGCCCGTCGCGCCCTACCCCGTCCCGCACGACAGGACGGCCCGGCGACTGGAGTGGCCCTTCCTGCCGCCCAACCTGCGGGCCTACATCGACCGCAAGTGCGGGTCACCCGTCGTCTCCGCGATCTCGCAGACGAGCGGCTTCACGCCGGGCTTCGCCTCCGTGCTGGTGTGCGAGGACGGCTCGCGCCACTTCGTGAAGGCGGCGTCGGTCAAGGCACAGCGCGCGTTCGCCGACTCCTACCGCGAGGAGGCCCGCAAGCTCGCCGCGCTGCCCCCGTCCGTCCCGGCCCCGCGGCTGCTGTGGCACCTCGACGACGACTGGGTGGTGCTCGGCATCGAGTACGTCGCCGCCCGCACGCCCCGGCGTCCGTGGCAGCACGACGACCTCGACGCCCTGCTCGACGCGCTCGAGCAGGCGGCCGACGCGCTGACCCCGCCTCCCGCCGGCCTGGACCTCGACACCGCCGAGGCCGACTTCGCGCCCCTCCTCGACGGCTGGCCCGGCATCCACGAGCGCCGCACCGACCTCGATCGCGCCCACCTCGCCGAGACCGAGGCACTGGCCCGGCGCTACGCCGAGGTCGTCGGCGGTGACACGCTCACGCACACCGACATCCGCTCCGACAACGTGCTCATCGACCCCGACGGGCGGGCGCTCATCTGCGACTGGAACTGGCCGGTGCTCGCGGCGTCGTGGTTCGACTCGTTCGCCGCCCTGATCGGCCCGCGCGGCGAGGGCATCGACGTGGACCGCGTCATCTCCGAGCGCCGCCTGCTCCGTGGCGTCGATCCCGAGGCGCTCGACATCAACCTGGCCCTCTATGTCGGCTACTTCCTCGCCCAGGCCGAGCTGCCCGTCCCGCCGAGCTCGCCGCACCTGCGCGAGCACCAGCGCTGGCAGGGCGACGTCTGCTGGGACTGGCTGGCCGAGCGCCGGGGCTGGTCGTGACGGCTCCCCGCGCCGTCGGCGTGCGCCTGCCGTACGCCGCCGTGCCCGCGGCCGTGCACGCGTGGGTCGAGCAGGAGCTGGGCTCCCCCGTCGTCGGCACGGTCGAGCAGGTCGGCGGCATGTCGCCCGGTTGCGCGACCCGGCTGACCTGCGCGGACGGGACCCGCGCCTTCGTCAAGGCCGTCGGCGCCGAGCTCAACCCGGACACGCCCGGACTGTTCCGGCGCGAGGCCGCCGTGCTCGCCCACCTCGGCGAGCACGCGCTCTGGGCGCGGATGCTGGCGTCGTACGACGACGGCGACTGGGTCGCACTGCTGATCGAGGACGTCGAGGGGCGCCACCCCGACTTCACCGACGCAGCGGAGCTCGAGGCGGTGCTCGACGGGGTCGACCGGCTCTCCGAGGTCCTCCAGGACCGGGACGTCCCGTCGTCGGTGGACCTCGTCGACGTCGCCCACCGCTTCCGGGTCTGGGCGGAGTCGCTCGCCACGCTCGCCGAGGCGCCGGAGGCCACGCCCGTCCCCGCGTGGCTGCGCGCGGACCCCGAGGGCTGGGCCGGCGTGCTGCGCGAGCAGGCCGCGCTCCCGATGCCCCACGTCGTGCACTGGGACATCCGCGTCGACAACCTGCTGCGCCGCCCCAGCGGGGAGGTCGTCTTCGTCGACTGGGGCACGGCGGCGCGCGGCCCCGCCTGGGCCGACCCGCTGCTGGCGCGGCTCGAGCGCGTCGACGAGCCGTGGTTCGACGCGTCGACCGCGTCCTCACCGGCCCTCACCGAGGCAGGCGACGAGGTCGTCACGGCGTTCCTGGCCGGGTTCGGCGCGCACCTCGCGGTGCGCTCGGTGGTCGCCGTCGACGTCAACCTGCCCACGCTCAACGATTTCCGCATCCGGGAGTCGCGTCGCATGCTGGAGGCCGTCGCCCGTCGCACCGGTCGGTGAGCCCGTTCCGTGCGCCCCAGGCGATTTGGGCGCGCGCGAGGCGTGACGGTAGAGTTCGGCACTGCATGTCCGGCACCCGACCCTCTCCATGATTCCAGGCAGGGGTTGCCAGGCAGCCGACAAGCACCAGACTTCCATTCCAGACCAGTTCTAGCTCCGAGGATCCACACGTGGCGAACATCAAGTCCCAGATCAAGCGCAACAAGCAGAACGAGAAGGCGCGCCAGCGCAACCAGGCCGTGAAGTCGCGCCTGAAGACCGCCGTTCGCAAGTTCCGTGAGCTGTCCGAGGCCGGCGACAAGGACGCGGCCGCGGCCGCCGGTCGCGACGCCATGAAGGCGCTCGACAAGGCCGCCTCGAAGGGCGTCATCCACGCCAACCAGGCCGCCAACCGCAAGTCCTCGATCGCCAAGAAGACCGCGTCGCTCTGACCCGCGTCCTTCACCGCCGAGCACCCGCCCTCGTGGCGGGTGCTTCGCATTTCAGGCCACGTGGCCTCAGCGGGCCTCGCGCAGCCCGGCGACGGTGAGCACCAGGCGCTCGAGCGTGTAGGACGCGTCGTGGGCGCGGCCCTTGATGTCGGCGTCGGCCGTCGCCACCGCGCGGACCGCGGCCGCGATGCCCTCGGGGGTCCACGCGCGGGACTGGTCGCGCACGGTGCGCACCTTCCACGGCGGCACCCCCAGCTCCCGGGCCAGGTCGGCGTCACGCGCGCCGCGCGGTGAGCCGAGGTAACGCGCCAGGCTCCGCGCCGACGCGGCCATGGCCGAGGTGACGAGGACGGCGGCGGTGCCGGAGTCGAGCGCCCAGCGCAGCTCCTCCAGCGCCACGGCCCGCCTGCCCGAGAAGGCTGCGTCGGCGACGGTGAAGGACTTCGCCTCGGCCCGGCCGCCGAAGTAGCGCTGCACCTTCTCCACGGTGAGCTGCTCGCCGTGGAAGTCGTTGGTGAGCTGGTCGGCTGCCGCGGCCAGCGAGCGGAGGTCGGTGCCGACCGCCTGCACGAGGAACGCGGCGGCGTCGGAGTCGATCTTCGCGCCGTGCGAGGCCACCTCCGCCGTCACGAAGGCCGGCATCTCGTTGGCCCGGACCTCTTCCGACTTCACCTCGGTGACCTTCGGGAGCTTGCGCAGCTTGGTGAGCACTCCGCTGCCCTTGGCGCCGCCGGAGTGCACGAGCACCAGCGCGACGTCATCGACCGGCGCCGCGCAGTAGCCCAGCAACCCCTCCACGGACTCGTCGGGAAGGTCCTCCAGGCCGCGCACCATGACGCAGCGGATCGCCGAGAACAGCGACGGCGCGGACATCTCGCCGAGGCTCGCGAGCGTCAGGTCGGAAGCCGCCGACTCGGCGAGCTCCGCGTCGGGGTCGTGCGCCCGCACGGCGTCGCGGACCGAGGCGACCGTGCGTGCGGACAGGTACTCCTCCTTGCCCGTCACGAGGACGACGTGGCCGAGGACCTGGGCTGCGGTGGGGGTGCGTGCCATGGTGTGCCCACCCTATCGGCGGGCGACGACACCGACCTCGCCCTCCCGCACCACGACGACGACGTCACCCGCGAGGTCCGTGCGCCACACCCGCATCCCGGCCGCCGACAGCGCCGCGAGGAGGTCGGGCGCCGGGTGGCCGTAGTCGTTGCCCTCCCCCACCGAGACGAGCGCGACCCGCGCGCCGAGCGAGGTCAGCCACTCGAGGTCCTGGTGCCGGCTGCCGTGGTGCGGCACCTTGAGCACGTCGACCTGCAGGCCGGCGAGGTCGCGCTGCAGCGCTGACTGGGCCGACGGCTCGACGTCGCCGGTGAGCAGGATGCGTACGCCGCCCACCTCGGCGAGCAGCACCACGCTCGAGTTGTTGGGCGCGCTCTCCCCTGCACCACCGGCACGGCTGCCGGGCTTGGGCCAGAGCGCCTGCAGGGTCACCGCGCCCACCTGCCGCGTCTCGCCGTACGCCGGCAGGCCGGCCTCGTGGCCCAGCACGGTCTCGACCTCGTGCACGCCGACCGCCGGGTCGTGCAGCGACGTGGCCTCGACCGCGCCCACCTGGCGACCGTCGAGCACCCCGGCGATCCCGTCGACGTGGTCGGCGTGGAAGTGGGTGAGCACGAGCAGCGGCACCGCGCTGACCTCGAGCCGGTCGAGGCACGAGTCCATGGTCTCCGGGTCCGGACCCGTGTCGACCACCACGGCCGCGTGCGGACCGGCGCGGAGCACCAGCCCGTCGCCCTGCCCCACGTCGCACATCGCCAGCACCCAGCCGTCCGGCGGCCAGCCAGGCACCGGTGGCCGGACCAGCATCACCACGACCAGCAGGCCGGTGCAGGCGAGCGCGGAGCCGGGCCTGCGGAGCAGGCGCGGGGCGAGCGGCACGGACGCCAGGCACGCCAGCGTGAGGACGACGAGCGGGACCGGTCCGGTCCCCCAGTCCACCGCCGCGGTCGGCACGCCGGCCCCCCAGCGGGCCACCGTGATGATCCACCCCGCCGACCACGCGGCCGGGGCCGCCACCACGACGCCCAGGGGTGCCCCGGCGAGGCCGACGAGGCCGCCGGTGAGCCCCAGCACGGTGGCCGGCGCGACGGCAGGGGCGGCGAGCAGGTTGGCGGCCACCGCGACCAGGCTCACCTGTCCCGAGAGGGCGGCGACCACCGGCGTGCACGCGACCTGCGCGGCGAGCGGCACCGACACGGCCTCGGCCACCCAACGCGGGCACCACCGCATCAGGGCGTCGCGCCACACCGGCGCCAGCAGCAGGATGCCGGCCGTGGCGAGCACCGAGAGGGCGAAACCCGCCGTCACCGCCAGCCGCGGCCAGACCAGGAGCAGGCCCAGCACCGCCACGCCGAGCCCGCGCGTGCCGCGCGAGCGGCCGTTGCGGCCCATCCCGACGAGCGCGACGGTGCCCATCGCCGCCGCCCGTACGACGCTGGGCTCGGCCCTGGCCGTCATCACGAAGCCCGCGATCCCGAGGCCGGCAAGCACGTGCAGCCAGCGCCCGCGCACGCCGAGCCACCGGCCGAGCACGATGACGAACCCCACCACCAGGGTCAGGTTGGTGCCGCTGACGGCCAGGAGGTGCGTGAGCCCGGTGGTCCGGAAGTCGTCGGCCAGCGCGGGATCGAGACCTCCGTCGTCGCCGACCACGAGCGCCGGTACCAGCTCGCGCGCGTCGGCGTCCCGGCCCGCGACCGCGGCGCGCACCGAGCGGCGTACGGCCGCCGCGGCGTCCCACCACACGTCCGGCTCCGCGACCCCCCGGGGCTCACCGACGGGCCGGACCATCGCGGCGACGTCGTCCTCGGCCGGCACGAGCCGCGCCGACGTCTCGAACGAGGTGCCCAGCGCCAGTCGCGGCCAGTCCGCCCCGGCCATGAGGACGACAGGAGCCCGGAGCGCCCAGGCCCGGCCCCGGCCCTCGACGCGGGACACCCGGGCCTGCGCGACCTGCAGGTCGCCGTACTGGCCGGCCACGACGCGTACGTCGGAGGTGAGCTCGAGCCGCAGCGTCACCACCGCCCCTTCGTCGGCCAGCGGGCCCAGGGGCGAGGTCGCGACGAGCGTCTGGTGCAGCGCGGCGACCCCCGCGACCGCCAGCAGCGCGGCCAGCGGTCCGAGCCAGGCCGGGACGACGACCCGGCGCAGGACCAGGGCGCCCACGGCGACCGCCACCGCGAGCACCGCCGCCAGCGCCAGCCGACCGGGCAGCACGAGGACGAGGAGCGCCCCGGTCCACGCACCCGCGCCGAGGGCGAGCGCGCGCAGGTCGGGCACGGGTCAGAGCGTCACGAGCGGCGCGAGGTCCGCCAGGGTGGCCTCACCGATGCCGTCGACCTCCAGCAGCTCGTCGACCGCGGTGAAGCCGCCGTTGTCGGTGCGCCAGGCGAGGATCGACTCGGCGGTCACCGGACCCACCCCGGGCAGGGTCTCCAGGGTGGCCTGGTCGGCGGTGTTGAGGTTGACCAAGGACTCCCCCGGCGGCGCCGGCGAGCCCGGCGACCCGAGCGTGCCCGCCACCCCCGCGGCCGGGGCCACGCCGACGAGGATCTGCTCCCCGTCGACGACCGGGCGCGCCAGGTTGAGCGAGGTGAGGTCGACCCCGGGCCGGGGCCCGCCGGCCGCTTCCAGGGCGTCGACGACCCGCGAGCCCGCCGGCAGCACGGCGATGCCCGGGCGGCGTACCTTCCCGGCGACGTCGACGACGAGCTCGGCCGGAGCCGACGGAGCATCGGAGTCGGCGGTCGGGCTGACCGCGACCAGCGGCGACGGGGTGGAGGACGGTGGGCCCTCGGGGGCGAGCGGCACCGCCTCGGCCTGGTCGCGCACCGCCCACCACGCCGCCAGCCCCACCGCCAGGGCAGCCACGACCGCGACGACCGCCAGGTGCACCGGACCGAGCTGCAGACCTCCCACGCGCAGCCGCCGGGACGCGTGCCGCCCGGGCACCGGCAGCACGACGGGCGCCGGCGCCTCCTCCCCCCGGTCTCGCACGCGCGTGTGCGCCGACTCCGGCACGCCGTCGGCGCCCGGCTCGGACTCCCCGCGGACGGCGGCGAGCTCGGCACTCAGCGTCGCCAGCCGCCGCGACACCGCCTCGGCGTGCTCGGAGGAGGACTGGGACCGGCGCATGCCTCCACGCTAGGAACGCCGACCTGGCTCTCGACAGGGGCGATCGGCAATCTGTGGACAGCGTCCAGCTCCTGACTCGAGCGGACATACGGCCGCCCGGGCGACGGCGTACGGCTTGCCGGGCGGCCATGTGTCCGCTCGAGTGGGGTCATGGACGCGGCGACACGCAGACCGCCACCATGCCCGGCCCGACGTGGGCGCCGAGGACGGCGCCCAGCTCGCCGCACATCACCTCACGGCCCTCGAGCCCGCCGGCCAGGCGCTCGGTCAGCGTGGCGGCGAGCTCCTCGGCACGCTCGCCGTTGGCGAGGTGGGAGACGCAGACGTCGACCGGTCGGTCGCCCGCCGCCTCGACCGCGAGGTCGGCCAGGCGGGCCAGCGCGCGCGACGCGGTGCGGACCCGCTCGCGCGGCACCACGCGGCCCTCGCTGATCTCGAGCAGCGGCTTGACGGACAGGGCGCTGCCGAAGATCGCGGCAGCGGCCCCGATCCGCCCGCCCCGACGGAGGTACTCCAGGGTGTCGACGTAGAACAGCGACGACGCGGCCTCACCGCGTGCCAGCGCGGCCTCGGCCGCCTGCTGCCCGGACCCGCCGGCCTCGAGCACGTCGACGGCGGTCAGCGCGGCGTAGCCGGTGGCGATGCCGACCTGCCCGGAGTCGACGACGTGCACCGGGAGCTCGACCTCCAGCGCCGCCAGCTGGGCGGACTCGAAGGTGCCGCTCATCTCCCCCGAGAGGTGGACCGACACGATCTCGTCGACCCCCTCGTGCTCCAGGGAGCGGTAGAGGTCGGCGAACAGCGCCGGTGCCGGGCGCGAGGTGCTCACCGGCACGAAGTCGCGCAGCGCCTGCGCGACCACCTCGGGGGTGGCGCCGTCCGGGCCCTCGTCGAGCACCTTGGCACCGATCACCACCTGCAGGGGCACGACCCGGATGCCGCGAGCCTGCGCCACCTCGGCGGGCAGGCTCGCGGTCGAGTCGGTGACCACAACGACACGAGACATGCGGCGACCCTAACGGCAGGCGCGCGCCTCAGACGACGATGTTGACCAGCTTGGGCGCGCGCACGATCACCTTGCGCACCTCTGCTCCGTCGATCGCCCGGCGCACGCCGTCGTCGGCCAGGGCGGCGGCCTCCAGGTCGGCCTCGGAGATGTCCGGGGACACCTCCAGGCGCGCCTTCACCTTGCCCTTGACCTGCACGACCGCGGTGACCGTGTCCTCGACCAGCAGCGCCTCGTCGACGGCCGGCCACCCGACCCGTACGACGGTGGGCTCGTGACCCAGCCGCTCCCACATCTCCTCGGCCGTGTAGGGCGCGACGAGCGACAGCAGGATCGCCACGGCCTCGGTGGCCTCGCGCACCGCCGGGTCGGCCGGTCCGCAGCCGGAGTCGATGGCCTTGCGGGTCGCGTTGACCAGCTCCATCACCCGGGCGACCATCACGTTGAAGCGGTAGGTCTCGACCAGCTCGGCCGCGTCGTGCACCGTGCGCGCCGTCGTACGACGCAGCGCCAGGTCGCCGGTGGTGACGTCCACGCCCGGGTCGGAGGTGACGTCGCCGGACAGCCGCCAGGCCCGCTGCAGGAAGCGCAGCGACCCGTCGGGCGACATGTTGGCCCAGTCGATGTCGTCCTCCGGCGGACCGGCGAAGACCAGCGTCAGGCGCACGGCGTCGACGCCGAAGGCCGCCAGCTGGTCACCCAGGTTGACGCCGTTGCCCAGGGACTTGCTCATCTTCTTGCCCTGGTTGATCACGAAGCCCTGGTTCAGCTGGGCCGACCACGGCTCGCGGAAGTCGACCAGGCCCATGTCGTTGAGGACCTTGGTGAAGAAGCGGCCGTAGAGCAGGTGCAGCACGGCGTGCTCGACACCGCCGACGTACAGGTTGCACGGCATCCACGCGTTGACCTTGGCGCTGTCGAAGGCCTGGGTGTCGTCGTGCGGCGAGCAGTAGCGGAACATGTACCAGGACGAGTCGACGAACGTGTCCATGGTGTCGGTGTCGCGGGTCGCCGGGCCGCCACACGTCGGGCAGGTCGTGTCGACCCAGTCCGTCGCCCCGCCCAGCGGCGAGGTGCCCTTGGGCTTGAGGTCCGCACCGCGCAGGTCGGGCAGCGTCACCGGCAGCTGGTCCTCGGGCACCGGGACCTCGCCGTCGACCGGGCAGTGGATGATCGGGATCGGAGGTCCCCAGTAGCGCTGGCGGCTGATCAGCCAGTCGCGCAGCCGGAAGTTCACCGTGCCGCGGCCCAGGCCATGGGCCTCCAGGTAGGCGATCGTCGTGGACTTGGCCTCGGCGACGCCCATCCCGGACAGGTCGATCTCGTCGTTGGCGGAGTTGATCGCGGGGCCGTCGCCGGTGAACGCCTCGCCCTCCCACCCCTCGGGCGGCTGGACCGTGCGGATCACCGGCAGGTCGAACGCCTCGGCGAACTCCCAGTCGCGCTGGTCCTGGCCGGGGACGGCCATGATCGCGCCGGTGCCGTAGTCGGCCAGGACGTAGTCGGCGGCGTAGACCGGGATCTGCGTGCCCGTCAGCGGGTTGGTCGCGTGCACGCCCAAGAAGACGCCGGTCTTGGCCCGGTCGGTGGCCAGCCGGTTGATGTCGGTCTCCTTGCGGACCTCGACCAGGTAGTCCTCCAGCGCCTGTCGCTGCTCGTCGGTGACCAGCTCCGAGGCCAAGGCGGCGTCGGCCGCCACGACCATGAAGGTCGCGCCGAACAGCGTGTCGGGCCGCGTCGTGTAGACGGTGACCGGCTCGTCACGGCCGTCGATGGCGAAGTCGACGTGCGCCCCCTCGGAGCGGCCGATCCAGTTGCGCTGCGCGGTGACGACGCGGTCGGGCCAGGTCTTCTCCAGGTCGTCCAGGCCGTCCAGCAGCTCCTGGGCGTAGTCGGTGATCTTGAAGTACCACTGGGTCAGCTCCTTCTTGGTCACCTCCGCCCCGCACCGGTCGCAGACGCCGCCGACGACCTGCTCGTTGGCCAGCACGGTCTGGTCGTTGGGGCACCAGTTCACCGGGCTGTTCTTGCGGTAGGCCAGGCCCCGCTTGAAGAACTCCAGGAACAGCCACTGCGTCCAGCGGTAGTACTCCGGGTCGGAGGTGTTGAAGGTGCGCGACCAGTCGAACGACGCGGCGTACCTCTTGCACGACTCGATCGAGCGCGCGATGTTGGCGCGCGTGTAGGTGTCGGGGTGCTCGTCGTTGCGGATCGCGGCGTTCTCCGCGGGCAGGCCGAAGGAGTCGAAGCCCATCGGGTTCAGCACCTCGTAGCCGCGCTGCCACCAGTAGCGCGCCACCACGTCGTGCAGCGCGAACACCTCGGCGTGGCCCATGTGCAGGTCGCCGCTCGGGTAGGGGAACATCGTCAGCGCGTAGCGCTTCTCGCGCGGGCTGGCGTCGTCGGCCCTGAAGGGCTGGAGCTCCTCCCAGACCGGCTGCCACTTCGTCTCGGTGGCGGCGATGTCGTACGTCGCGCGCTCGGCCTCGTGGGCTCCGGTGTCTGCGGTGTCTGGGCTGCTCATGGCGTGTCCTCTGCAAGTGCGGGGGTGGTGCTGGGGTCGGGCATGAAAAAACCCCTCACATGGAGGGGTGGCCGCGTGTCGGTCTCCGTGGGCGGGAGGACCCGATCAGCGCGGCTGTCGAAGAAGGAGCTGCTCGTGCACAGCACCAGCATACTCTCCCCGGGATACTGCTCGGCATGGCCGCTGACCTGAGCAGGTACGACGACTGGCTGGAGTTCCTCCGCGAGCTGCCCGCGCACCGTCCCGACGTGCGGGTCGTCGTGGTGAGCGGCTCTGCCGTCACCGGGAGCTACGACAGCCACTCCGACCTCGACGTCCAGGTCTGGAGCAGCGGCCCCGCCGCTGCGACGTACGACGCCGTGCTGGCCCTGGTGCACGAGCGGTTCGACGTCGACCACGTGTGGCGGGTCGCGGCCGACCGCTGGCCGACCGCGGCGCAGGGCTTCATCCACCTCCAGCCCGATGCCGCCGACCTGTCCCGCCCGACGCGGCTCGTCGACCTGTTCGTCGACCTGCTGCCGCAGCGGCTGACGATCGACGTACGCCGTCACGGCACGCCCGTGGTGCTGCACGACCCCGACGGCTGTCTGGTCCTCGAGCACGACGACGAGGACGCGATGGCCGCGCAGCGGCGGCAGGCCGTCGAGCAGGCCGCGGCCAGGCGCCAGACCGGGGCGTGGCTGGTCGAGCGCGCGATCGCGCGGGACGACCTGGCCGAGGCGACGTGGTTCCACATGCGCTTCGCGCTCGAGCCCCTGGTGACGCTGCTGCGGATCCGGCACTGCCCCGCGCGCCACGACTTCGGGCTGCGCTACCTCCGCACCGACCTGCCCGCCGGCTTCGCGGAGCGGCTGGAAGCACTGCTGCCCGGGCCGGACCTGGCGGTCCGGACCCGGGCAGCGTTCGCGTGGCAGGACGAGGTCCTGGCCCAGCTCAGGTGAGGCAGGCTCACCTGACGAACTGCGGCGTGAGCGGCGGGCTCCACCACTCGCCGTTGTAGGCCTTCATGGCACCGATGACGTGCAGGACGCCGGCCACGACGAAGGCGGCGGCGAGCGCCGGCAGCATCACGACCAGGCCGAGGCCCAGCGTGAAGATCGCGATCGGGATCGTGAGGATGCCGAGCACGACCAGCCAGATGAACATGGTGATCTGGATGTTGATCGAGTTCGCGGCGTGCGCGCGCACGAAGGGGCCGCGGTCCTTGTAGACCACGTAGACCGCGATCGAGGCGAGGAAGCCCAGGAAGCCGGCCGAGCAGATCATCGCGACGACCGCGCCGGCGTGGCTGATGGCACCCCAGGTCCGCTCGTCCTCGGCCGACATCGTCGCGGGACGGGCCTGGAAGGTCTGCTGGGGCTGGTAGGCCGGCGGGGGCTGCTGGCCGTAGGCCTGCGTCGGGTCGGTCTGCGGGTCCTGCGGGTACTGGTCGGACATCTCACTCACTCCTCGGTGGGCCGGGTGCCCCTGATGGCTCCCAGCCAAGCACGCCACAGGTGCGATTTCATCCTGTTCCGGGGTCTGCTCAGGGTCGCGTCAGGGGTCGGTGCGGGGCCGCCCCCTGCTCACCTCCCACAGGTCTTTGACAGTGGGCCCGGCGCCGTCCAGACTCACGCCCGATGACCTGGTCGAGCGCCGTCGCGCCCCTGCGCAACCGCAACTTCGCGTGGTACTTCGCCTCGCGCTTCGTCAACACCCTCGGCAACATGATGGCGAGCATCGCGCTGGCCTTCGCCGTCCTCGACCTCACCGACTCCCCCAGCGCGCTGGGGCAGGTCCTGGCCGCGCACACGATCCCGATGATCGCGCTGCTGCTCTACGGCGGCGTGATCGCCGACCGGTTCCCACGCACGCTCGTGCTGCAGGTGTCCAACGTCGCGTCCGCGGCCAGCCAGGGCGCCATCGCGGTGCTCGTGCTGTCCGGGCACGCCGAGATCTGGATGCTGGTCGTGCTCTCCGTCGTGCACGGCGCCGTCTCCGGCGTCTCGTTCCCGGCGATGGCCAGTGTCCTACCCCAGCTCGTGGCGCGCGGGGAGCTCCAGCCCGCCAACGCCCTGGTGTCGCTCACCCGCAACGGGATGATGGTCCTCGGCCCCACCATCGGTGCCCTGCTCGTGGTCACCGTCGGGTCCGGCTGGGCGCTGGCCGTCGACGCCGCCACCTGGCTGGTCTCGGCCCTGCTCCTGCTGCCGGTCACGATCCCGCCCAAGGAGCCGGGCGGCGCCGCGCCCGACACCATCAGCGAGCTGCGCGAGGGCTGGAGCTTCTTCTGGGCCACCCCTTGGCTGTGGACGGTGGTCGTGGGGTTCGGCGTGCTCAACGCGATCCACACCGGCGCGTGGTTCACCCTCGGGCCGGCCGTCGCCGACGACACCATCGGGCGGCAGGGCTGGGGCTACGTCCTCTCGGCGGAGGCCGCGGGGCTCCTGCTCACGACGGTCGTCCTCCTGCGCGTACGGCTGGAGCGACCGCTCCTCCTGGGCATGCTCGGCATCGCGATGATCGCTCCGCCGATGCTGCTGCTCGGGGTGTCCCCGCACCTCGTCGGCCTCGTCACGGCCGCGTTCCTGGCAGGCGCCGGCACCGAGGTCTTCGGGATGGGCTGGAACCTCGCCATGCAGGAGAACATCGAGGACCGGCTGCTGTCGCGCGCCTACTCCTACGACGCGCTCGGGTCCTTCGTCGCGATGCCGATCGGGCAGCTGGCCTACGGTCCGTTGGCCGCGGCGTTCGGGTTCCGTCCGGTGCTGGTCGCCTCAGCGGTCGCGTACGTCGCGGTGGTCGGGCTGGTGCTCTGCTCCCGGTCGGTGCGCGACCTGCCGCGAGCACCGGCCACCCCGACCGAGCCGGTGACGAGCGCCACGCCGTAGGGTCCCGGCATGGGTGTCATGGACCTCTTCCGTCTCGACGACAAGGTCGTCATCGTCACCGGCGCCTCGAGCGGGTTGGGCGTCGCGTTCGCCCACTGCTTCGCCGAGGCCGGGGCCGACGTGGTGCTCGGCGCGCGTCGCGTGGAGAAGCTGGAGCGGGTCGCCGGCTCCGTACGCTCCACCGGCCGCCGCGTGCACACGGTGGCCACCGACGTGGCCGACCCCGACCAGTGCCAGCACCTCGTCGACGAGGCGATGGCGAAGTTCGGCCGGGTCGACGTGCTCGTCAACAACGCCGGTGTCGGCACGGCCGTGCCCGCCACCCACGAGACGCCCGAGCAGTTCCGCTCGGTCATCGACATCAACCTCAACGGGTGCTACTGGATGGCGCAGGCCTGCGGCCGGGTCATGCAGCCCGGCTCGAGCATCATCAACATCTCCTCGATCCTCGGCATCACGACCGGCGGCCTGCCCCAGGCGGCGTACTCCGCCTCCAAGGCCGGGCTGGGCGGCCTCACGCGCGACCTGGCCCAGCAGTGGACGGGCCGCAAGGGCATCCGCGTCAACGCCCTCGCGCCGGGGTTCTTCGCCTCCGAGATGACCGACACCTACCCCGACGGCTACCTCGACCTCGCCATGCAGCGGGTGCCGGCCGGCCGCAAGGGCGACCCCCGCGAGCTCGCCGCGACCGCGGTGTGGCTGGCCTCCGACGCCGCCGGCTACGTCACCGGGCAGATGATCCCGGTCGACGGCGGCCTGACGATCGCCTGATCGCTCGCGAGTCAGACCCAGGGCTCGCCGGCGAGGACGCCGTCGGTGCGTCGTCCGGCGGCAGCCTGTTCGAGCCACTGCTCGGGCTCACCGTCGGCGAACCTGCCGTCGGCGCTCCAGCCGTTGAAGTGACGCACCACGGACCTGCGGCGACCGCGCACGGCATACACCCCTCCGCTCAGGGCGTGCACGAAGGCGTCGTCGACGAACGCGACCTGGCGCGCCCGGCCCTCCGGTCGCGGGCCCACGGGCTGGCGCTCGAGGACCTCGACCGGTTCACCGATCCCGACCACGACGACGTCGCCGGGGTCGACCGGGTGCCTCCCGTGGACGACCGTGACGGGCTGGGTCCCCGCCGGCCCCGCGAGTCGGACGGCGCTCAGGACGTCGAGGTTGACCCCCTCTCCCTCTGCCCAGGAGACCTCGACCTCGCGGGCGGTGCCGAGCCCCGCCTCGACCACGGCGCGTACCCAGGCGTCGGCGCGCTCGGGCGCCGAGTCACCGCCATCGGCCGGCTGCAGGGCGGACGCGGCGAACCGGCGGCGGTCCGGCCGGGTCGTCACACGGACCCCGTCGAGGGTCCTCGCGGACAGCTCGCCGGAGGGCAGCGTGAGCGACAGCGAGGCCGCCGGCTCGTCCGGCTCCTCCCACGACATCGTCCACGAGGCCGCGTCGAGGTCGGTCGGCGCACCGAGCGGGCTCAGGGTGATCACCAGGCCCCTCACGTCTTCGAACTGGCGCCGCGGCCAGTGCGTGCTCGGCTCGAGGCCCAGGGCCACCAGGAGGTCCGCCACCCGGTCGGGATCCGGCGGGCGGAGCCCGAACCACTCGACCACGGGGCCGTCGGCCGGGGCAGGACCCATGGGGGTCGTCCACTCGATGAGGAACGGCAGCGAGCCGTCGTACGGTCCCGGCCCGACGTCGCAGACCCGCCACTCGACCAGGTCGCCGTCAGGCGTGCGGCGCGAGCCGGGGACGGCCGGCGCCGGGTCGAAGCCGGCTGCGGCCAGCGCCTCCCGGGCGGCCTCGACGTCATCGACGGCGATCGCCCACGAGATCGGGCCGCGGGCCGGGCGTACGCGGTCCAGCCAGGGGTTGGACTCCTCGCTCCCGGCGGAGATCAGCTCGACGTACGCCGGCCCGGGGCCGCGGACGAGGGCGTTGACCGTCCCGACCGGGTGCGCACCACCGCGCTCGGCGGGGATGCCGGCCGCGCGCCAGCGGGCAGCCGCCTCGTCGAGGTCCGCGACGGCGACGACGAGGTGGTCGAAGCGAGCGGCCACCACGCGTTGCTCAGCTGCCGGCGAGGATCTCGGTCACCGCGGTGACCAGCCCGGCGATGTCCTCGTCGCTGGCGACCAGCGGCGGGGCGAAGCGGACGGTCGAGCCGTGGGTGTCCTTGGCGAGGATCCCGCGCGCCATGAGGGCCTCGGACATCTGGCGACCGCTCATCAGCGACGGGTCGATGTCGATGCCGGCCCAGGCGCCACGGACGCGTACGTCGGACAGGCCCTTGCCGACGAGCGTGCGGAAGCCGGCCTCCAGCTGCGCGCCGATCTCGGCGGAGCGGGCCTGGAAGGTGCCCTCCTCGAGCATCGCGACGACCTCGGTGCCGATGGCCGCGGCCAGCGGGTTGCCACCGAAGGTGGAGCCATGGGAGCCGGGGGTGATGACGTCCATGATGTCGCGGTCGGCGGCGATCGCGGAGACGGGGTAGATGCCGCCGCCGAGCGCCTTGCCCATGATGTAGATGTCGGGGACGACGTCCTCGTGGTCGCAGGCGAAGGTCTTGCCCGAGCGAGCCAGGCCCGACTGGATCTCGTCGGCGACCATCAGCACGTTGCGCTCGGTGCAGAGCTCGCGCAGCTCCCGGAGGAAGCCCTCGGGCGGCATGACCACGCCGCCCTCGCCCTGGATCGGCTCGAAGAGCACGGCGACGGTGGTGTCGTCGATGGCGGAGGCGATCGAGGCGACGTCGCCGTACTTCACGCTGCGGAAGCCGCCCGTGAAGGGCGCGTAGCCCGACGTCGCCACCTCGTCGTCGGAGAAGCTCACGATGGTGGTGGTGCGACCGTGGAAGTTGCCCTCCATGGTGATGATCGAGGCCTGCCCGGCCGGCACGCCCTTGACCTCGTAGCCCCACTTGCGGCTGACCTTGATGGCCGTCTCGACGGCCTCGGCACCGGAGTTCATCGGCAGGATCATGTCCTTGCCGGTCAGGCGGGTGAGCGCCTCGGCGAAACCGCTGAGCTTGTCGTTGAAGAACGCGCGGCTGGTGAGCGTGAGCCTGCCGAGCTGCTCGCGCGCCACCGCGACGAGGCGCTCGTTGGAGTGCCCGAAGTTGAGCGCGGAGTAGCCCGCGAGGCAGTCGAGGTAGCGCTTGCCGTCGACGTCGATGACCCAGGCGCCGTCGCCCTCGGCGAGCACCACCGGGAGCGGGTGGTAGTTGTGCGCGGCGCAGCGCTCGGTGGCCTCGATGTGGGCTGCCGTGCGCTCGGAGATGGTGCCGGTGGAGAGGTCAGTCGCGGTCATGAGCACATGGTGCCACCGCCCCCGGCAAACCGCCGAAGTGAGAGCCGCGCCCTGGCGGCGTACGACATCACGTCCTGCGACCCTGGCGGCATACGACGTCACGGCCGGCCACCCTGGCGGCATACGACGTCCGACGACCCCGATCCGATGTCAGATGCCGCCACCCACGACCAGCCGGATGTCGTATGCCGCCACCCCGGCGGCACAACAGGAGCGCGGCCGGCGACCCTGGCGGCGTACGACATGTCCTTCTGCGACCCTGGCGGCATACGACGTCACGGCCGGCCACCCTGGCGGCGTACGACGTCCGACGACCCCGATCCGATGTCGGATGCCGCCACCCACGACCAGCCGGATGTCGTATGCCGCCACCCTGGCGGCACAACGAGCACAACAAGCAGAAGGCCGGACCCTGACGGATCCGGCCTTCTGCGTCGGTGGAGCTGAGGGGACTCGAACCCCTGACCCTCTGCATGCCATGCAGATGCGCTACCAGCTGCGCCACAGCCCCAACAGCCGAGAACATTAGCCGACAGTTCCGAGGAGGTGAAATCGGGGTCCCCGGTCAGGTCAGCCAGCGCACCAGGAGCCAGATCCCGAGCACCGTGACGGCGACTCCGGCGAGCAGCGGCACGATCATGAGGGCGACCGCGCCGGCGACGTAGCCGGTCGTCGGCGGCTCGCGCAGCGGCTCCCGCTCGATCTCGCGCAGCAGCAGGTGGAGGTTCTTGCGGTTGGCCCGGTGGGCGACGTCGAGCAGGTCACCGAGGCCCGGGAGCAGCCCGAGCAGCGCGTCCACGACCAGGTTCAACCCCATCCGCGCCAGCACGACCATCGGCACCCGCGCCCGGACGGCGTCGCGGACGATGATGCCCGACAGGGCGCTGCCCAGGGCGTCGCCGATGCCCGGGACGAGCCCGATCACCGCGTCCAGGCCGAGCCCGATGCGGGTGCCCGGCACCGTGACGGCGTCGTCCATCACCCGGGCCACCTGGCGGCTCAGCGTGACGTCGACCTCCCGGGCGCGATCGGTCACGTCACGACCCTGTTCCAGGCCGTCAGCCGCCACCGCTCGACCCCGCCCGTCCACGTCGAGGCCGAGTGCTCGAGCACCACCCAGCCGCAGTTGGCGAGCACGCCGAACGACTCGCCGGGGTCGCCCTCCCAGCCGAGGAAGGCGGGCACGACCACGCGCAGGGCGGCTCCGTGGGACACGACCAGGCCGGTCTCGCCCTCCCCCAGCCCGTCGGCGTACGACCTGAGCGCGGGCAGGAAGCGCGCCAGCACGTCGTCGTGGGTCTCGCGGCCCGGGATCGCGTCGATGTCGCCCGCGAGGAGTGCGGCGTGCTCCTCAGGGTGGGCAGCGGCATAGGCCTCCGCCGTCAGGCCGGTGCGGTTGGCGCCGATGTCGAACTCCCGCAACCGGTCGTCGAGGACGGGCTCCAGGCCCGACTCCGCGGCCACCGCGGCAGCCGTCTGGGAGGCACGAAGGAGGTCCGAGGACCACACCGCGACCGGCCGCAGCGCGGCCAGGACCGGCGCCACCTCCTTGGCCTGCGCGAGGCCGACCTCGTCCAGCGGCACGTCGGCGTGGCCCTGGGCGCGGCCCGTGTCGTTCCACTCCGTGCGCCCGTGGCGGAGCAGGACCAGCCGCCTCACTTCAGGTCGAGCGGGATGAGCGGGCAGTCGCTCCAGAGACGCTCGAGGGCGTAGAAGGAGCGCTCCTCCTCGTGCTGGACGTGCACCACGATCTCGCCGTAGTCGAGCAGCACCCAGCGTCCCTCGCGGTGCCCCTCGCGCCGGATCGGCTTGGCGTCGGCGTCGCGCAGCTTGTCCTCGATCTCGTCGACGATGGCGCCGACCGCGCGCTCGTTGCTGGCGCTGGCGAGCACGAAGGCGTCGGTGATGGCGAGCTGGTCGCTCACGTCGAAGGCCAGCACCTGCTCGGCCTTCTTGTCGTGCGCGGCCTGGGCCGCGATGGCGACGAGCTCGAGGGCGTGGTCGGTGGCAGTCATGCGGAGTCCTTGCTGTGGTGCGGGCTGTGGTGCGCGCTGGGGTGCGTGCTCGGATGGGACGAGTAGAGGTCGTGCTTGGCGATGTACTGCACGACGCCGTCCGGCACGAGGTACCAGACGGGCTCGCCACGTCGCTTGCGGTCGCGGCAGTCGGTGGAGGAGATCGCCAGTGCCGGGATCTCGACCATGGTGACCTTCTCGGCGGGGATCTTCGCCAGCGTCTCCGGGTCCATGGCGTAGCCGGGCCGGGTGCAGCCGACGAAGTTGGCGAGCTCGAAGAGCTCGTCGGCGTCACGCCAGGTGAAGATGTCGGCCAGGGCGTCGGCGCCGGTGATGAAGAACAGCTCCGCATCGGGCATCTCGGCCTTCAGGTCGCGGAGCGTGTCGATCGTGTACGTCGGTCCGTCGCGGTCGATGTCGACGCGCGAGACCATGAAGCGTGGGTTGGCCGCCGTCGCCACCACGGTCATCAGGTAGCGGTGCTCGGCCTCGGTGACGTCGCGGTCGCTCTTCTGCCACGGGTCGCCGGTGGGGACGAAGACGACCTCGTCGAGGTCGAACCACGCCTGCACCTCCGACGCGGCCACGAGGTGGCCGTGGTGGATGGGGTCGAACGTGCCGCCCATCACCCCGACGCGACGCTGTGCCACGGGCTCAGCTGTGCTCGCGTCCGCCACCGAAGGAGACCACGGCCAGGAGCAGCACGAGCAGCAGGGCCAGCGCGACGGCACCCACGACGTAGGGGCTGACCACGGGGTCGCCGTGCTCGGCCTCGGCTGCGAGGACAGTCAGGGTGTTCAGCATGGCCGCGATCCTACCGGCATCAACGGAGGTGCCCGTCGCCCACCACGACGTACTTGCTCGACGTCATCTCCGGCAGGCCCATCGGCCCGCGGGCGTGCAGCTTCTGCGTGGAGATCCCGATCTCGGCACCGAAGCCGAACTCGCCGCCGTCGGTGAAGCGGGTGGAGGCGTTGACCATCACCGCGGCGGAGTCGACCGCCGCCACGAAGCGTCGGATGGTCGCCTGGTCGCGGGCCACGATCGCCTCGGTGTGGCCGGAGGAGAAGCGGCGGATGTGGTCGATGGCACCCTCGACGTCCGGCACGACCGCCGCCGAGATCTCCATCGCCAGGAACTCGGCCGCGTGGTCCTCGTCGGTCGCCGGCACCACGTCGTCGTACTCCGCGAACGCGTCGTCGCCGTGCACCAGCACGCCCGCCTGCTGGAGGGCCTCGACGACCCGCGGGAGGAACTCGTCGGCGACGTCGCGGTGCACCAGGAGCGACTCGGCGGCGTTGCAGACGCTGGTGCGCTGGGTCTTGGAGTTGAGCACGATCGCGAGCGCCTGGTCGAGGTCGGCGGAGGCGTCGACGTAGACGTGGCAGTTGCCGACGCCGGTCTCGATCACCGGCACGGTCGACTCCTCCACGACGCTGCGGATCAGCCCCGCCCCGCCGCGCGGGATCAGCACGTCGACCAGCCCGCGGGCGCGCATCAGCGCCTTGACGCTGTCGTGGGTCTCCCCCGGCACCAGCTGTACGACGTCCTCCGGCAGGCCGCTGCCGGCCAGCGCACCGCGCATCGCCCCGACGATGGCCGCGTTGCTCGAGCGCGCGCTCGACGAGCCCCGCAGCAGCACGGCGTTGCCGGCCTTGAGGCAGATGCCCGCCGCGTCGGCCGTCACGTTGGGCCTGGCCTCGTAGATCATCCCGACGACGCCGAACGGCACCCGCACCTGGCGCAGCTCCAGGCCGTTGGCGAGCGTGCTGCCGCGCAGGACCTCGCCCACCGGGTCGGGCAGGCCGGCGACGTCCCGCAGCCCCTGCGCCATCGCCGCGAGCCGGCTGGCGTCGAGCCGCAGCCGGTCGACGATGTTGGCGGGCGTGCCGCCGGCCTCGGCGCGGGCGACGTCCTCCGCGTTGGCCCCGAGGATCTCCGGTGACGAGGCGATCAGTGCGTCGGCCATCGCGTGCAGGGCGGCGTCCTTGGTCGCGCGCGTGGCGGTGGCGAGCTCGTGGCTCGCGGTCCGGGCCCGACCGGCGACCTCGCGGACGGCATCCTCGCTGCTCATGCCCTCAAGCGTAGGCCGGGCGCACCTATGCTGGATCCATGTCTCGGATCACGGGGGTGATCGTCGCTCTGGCGACGACGGCGGCTGTCCTGTCCGGCTCGACCGTGGGAGCCGAGCCGCCACCAGCGACGGCAGAGGCGGCCGGGCTGCCGCGGGAGATCCGCGGCGGGGTCGAGCTCACCCTGGCCGACGGCGACCTCTTCCGCGTGTGGGTGGACCGGGACCAGCGCGCGGTGTGGAGCAGGCGGTTCGACGCCGCGACCGGCGTCTGGAGCGGGCGCCGGGTGGTGCTGCGGGAGAAGGACCTCGCCTGTGGCAGCGTCGACGCCCGCACGAGCAACGGCGCCGTGGCGGTGATGGCGGCATGCGACTCGGGGAAGACCTACGCCGAGGACCAGGCCCCGACCGGCTCCCGTGCCCTGTGGTCGGCCGACACGGTCACCTGGTCGTCGTACGAGCTCGAGGGCGAGGCCTACGACGAGCCCGGCATCTCCCCCGACGGGAGCCGGGCGGTGTGGCCGGAGCTCCGCGGCTACGTCACGTGGGGGCCGGAGGGGTTCACCCGCCACGCGCTCGAGGCCCCGGGCCGGGAGTACACCGCCACCGCGACGATCACCGACGACGCGCAGGTGTCCTACCTCTACGGCGCCAACGTCGCCCCGCGCCGGTGCCGCCTGCTCGTGCTCACCCGCACCGGGGATGGTGCCCCCTCCCGGCAGGAGGTCCCGCTCGCCGACGCCTGCCAGGACGCCAACTTCGCCAACGTCGACTCCGACACCGCGTGGTTCGGCGACTTCAGCAATCCCGGGTGGGTGAGCGTCATCTCGCGCGCGGACGCGGGCTCGCCGTGGGCCGTGACCGCGATCGCCCCGGCCACTGCACCCGGTCTCGACGACACCGACGGCCGGCTCGCCACGCGCTTCTTCACCGCCCCGGGACAGTTCCTGTACGCCGTCGGCTCGGCGCGCGGCCGTGTGGTGCGCGCCCAGGCGTACGACCGCCTGAGCCAGACCTGGGGCCGGCCGACGACGGCGTACGACGCCGGGCGCAAGCGGTGCAGGTGGGGCGACAACTGGTGGGCCGAGCCGCCGGGCGTCGTGATGGCCGCCCTGTCCTGCGGCGGTCGCAACGTCGTCCTCACCGTCCGCGACGGCGCGCCGTGGCAGGCTCTGCGCCTGGGCCGGCACCCCTACGGGCTCTCCCCCGACGGGCGCTACGTCGCTGCGCCCGGCCGCAGCCGGACCCACGTCATCTCCCCCGAGCGCGGTGTCGTGACCCTGCCGGGCGGGGTGAGCGGACGGTGCGACGTGGTCGTGCCCGACGGCCCGGACGCCGCGGTCCTGCTCACCTCGGCCGGCCGGCACCGGGGGTGGCCAACCGTGCTGAAGGCGTCCGCGGCGGACGGCTGGCGGACGCTGTCGCGCACCCGGCTGCCGACCTTCCCGACCGACTGCGTGCGTGCCCGCTCGTCCAACGTCGACCTGCCCTACCGCTTCGACGTCTACGCGAGGTGGACGGGCTACACCGTGCGGCTCGTGGAGACGGACGACGGGTGGACGGTCCGGCGCACCCGGCGCTGACCCCGGACGCGCGACGACCCGGCAGGTCGGACCTGCCGGGTCGTGCGTGGCGCTGTGTGCCGGGTCAGCCCTTGCGAGCGGTGATCTGCTCGGTGGCGGCGGGCAGCACGGTGTGCAGGTCACCCACGACACCGAAGTCGACGAGCTCGAAGATCGGCGCCTCGGGGTCCTTGTTGACCGCGACGATGGTCTTCGAGGTCTGCATGCCGGCGCGGTGCTGGATCGCACCGGAGATGCCGTTGGCGACGTAGAGCTGCGGCGAGACCGTCTTGCCGGTCTGCCCCACCTGGAACGCGTGCGGCATCCAGCCCGAGTCCACCGCGGCACGCGAGGCGCCCACGGCCGCACCGAGCGAGTCGGCGAAGCCCTCGACCGGCTCGAAGTTGCCGCCGGTGCCACGACCACCCGAGACCACGATCGCGGCCTCGGTCAGCTCCGGGCGACCGGTCGACTGCCGCGGCTGGGTGGCCACGATCTGGGCGGTCTTCGCCGCGTCGGACACCGTGACGGCGAACGCCTCGACGGCACCCGCACCCTCGGCCTCCTCGGGGGCGGCCGAGTTGGGCTTGACCGTGATGATCGGCGTGCCGGTGGTGACCTTGGCCTGCACGGTGTAGTTGCCGGCGAAGACGCTCTGCGTGGTCGTGCCGTCGTCGGCGACGTCGACGGCGTCGGTGATCAGGCCCGAGCCCAGCTTGATCGCCAGGCGACCGGCGACCTCCTTGTTCTCGAACGTCGAGGGCAGCAGGATCGCCGCGGGGCTGGTCTTCTCGGCCAGCTGCTGCAGGGCCTCCGCCTTCGGGGCGACGAGGTAGCCCTTGATCTGGGCGTCGTCGATCACGTAGACCTTGCCGGCGCCGTACTTCTTGACCTTCTCGGCCACGGCGTCACCCTGGTCGGGCGAGCCGAAGAACACCGCGGACGGCTCGCCGAGACGCTTGGCGATGGTGAGCAGCTCGTAGGTCGGCTTCTTGACCTCGCCGTCGGCGTGGTCGATGACAACAAGAACTTCAGACATGTCTGGGTGCTCCTCAGATGAACTTCTTGGAGGCGAGGAACTCGACCAGCGCGCCGGCGCCCGATCCGTCCTCGTCGGTGACGATCTCGCCGGCCGTGCGTGGCGGACGGGCCGTGGTGTCCTCCACCTGCGTGTAGGCCACCGACAGGCCAACCTCGCCGGCGTCGACACCCAGGTCGGACAGCGACCAGGTCTCCAGCGGCTTCTTCTTCGCGGCCATGATGCCCTTGAAGGAGGGGTAGCGGGCCTCGCCCGACTGGTCGGTCACGGACAGCACGATCGGCAGCGTCGCGCCGACGACCTCGGTCGAGCCCTCGTTGTCGCGCTTGATCCGGACCTGGTCGCCCTGCGACTCGACCACGGAGGCCAGCGTGACCTGCGGGAGGCCGAGGCGCTCGGCGAGCATCGCGGGGACCACGGAGCCGGAGGCGTCGGTCGACGCCATCCCGCAGATCACCAGGTCGGCACCGGCGTCGGCCTTGATCTTCTCGACCGCCTTGGCCAGCACCAGCGACGTGGCGAGGTAGTCGGAGCCGGCGATCGCGTCGTCGACGACGTGGACGCCGGAGTCGGCACCCATCTGCAGCGCCTTGCGCACCGCGTCGACCGCCTTCTCCGGACCCACGGTCAGGGCGGTGACGGTGATCTCCTCACCCTCACGCTTCTCGCGGAACTGCAGGGCCTGCTCGACGGCGTACTCATCGAGCTCGGACAACAGACCGTCGACGCCGACGCGGTCGACAGTGTTGTCGTCCTCGAACTTGCGGTCGGCCGTCGCGTCCGGCACGTACTTCACACAGACAACAATGTTCATGGTGGTGTGGCCTCGCGGCCCCTCCTGTGCAATCGGATGTGCTCGTGAGGTTACAAGTCACTCACCCGGACCGGAATGGCGTCTCGGGTGGGGTCAATCACAGTGACACTGTCACGGTCGGGCGACCGCGCCCCGGGTCAGGGCTTGATGATGCGGTCGAGGATGCGCCCGACGACCAGCCAGGCGATCGCACCGAGGCCCCAGTTGAACAGCGCGTTCTTGACCTCGGCGCCCTGCCCGCGGAACTGCTTGATGCCGTCCTGGCGCGAGAAGACCCCGAGGTCCACGAAGTCGGCCGCCCGCAGCACGAAGTCGACCAGGTCGTTGGACTTGTTGGCGTCCAGGGCGATCAGGAGCGCCCCCACCGCCAGGAGCAGGGCGCACAGTGCGGCCACCAGCCACACCAGCTGTGCCAGCCTTGCCCGGATCTTCGATGCCACAGTCATGTCTCCTTGGGTCAGCGTCCGACGAATGTTGCCTTGCCCGGCCCGTTCTCAACGAACGAGGTCATGCCGCGGGTACGGTCCTCGGTCGCGAAGATCGCGGCGAACTGCTGGCGCTCGATCTCCAGGCCGGTGTCGAGGTCGGTCTCGCTCCCCCGGTCGATGCACTCCTTCGCGGCGCGGATCGCCAGGGCGGCGGCGCCGCTGAACTGCGCGGCGTAGGCGACCGACTCCTCGAGCACCTGGTCGGCGGGGACGACCCGGTCGACCAGGCCGATCCGCAGCGCCTCCTCGGCCTTCACGAACCGGCCCGTGAAGATGATGTCCTTGGCCCTCGCCGTGCCGACGAGGCGGGTGAGGCGCTGCGTGCCGCCGGCGCCCGGGATGATCCCCAGCAGCACCTCGGGCTGGCCCAGGACGGCGTCCTCGGCGGCGAAGCGGAAGTCCGCGGCGAGCGCGAGCTCGCAGCCGCCACCCAGGGCGTACCCGTTGACCGCGGCGACGACCGGCTTGGGGATCCGCGCGATGGCGGTCGTCGCCGAGGTGGCGGACGCGGCGACCTTCACCATGTCGGCGTAGGAGAGGTCGGCCATCTCCTTGACGTCGTTGCCGGCGGCGAAGACGCGCTCGCCGCCCCACACCACCACGGCGCGTACGTCGTCGCGCTCGGTGAGCTCGGCCGCGGCCTCCCGCAGGTCGGCCTGCACCTGGACGCTGATCGCGTTCATCTTGGGGCGGTCGAGCCGCAGCACGGCGACCCCGTCTGTCACGTCGATCGAGACGAACTCCATGGCTGCTCCTCATCGTCGGGCACGTGCTGGCGATGCACGATTGGGCCGCATTGTGCCGTGCGGTCGTCTCTCGACCACAATGACCCGGTGACACCGCCCCCCGAGACGTCAGCCGTCTGGCACCACGACGGCGAGACCATGACGGTCTGGCCCGGCCGCAACTATCCCTTGGGCGCGACCTGGTCGGAGGAGTCGACGAACTTCGCGGTCTACGCGCCGGCCGCCACGTCGCTGTGGGTGTGCCTGTTCGACGAGGACGGCACCGAGGTCCGCCACCAGCTCACCGAGCACTCGCTCGGCGTGTGGCACGGCGCGATCCCGGGCGTCGCCGTCGGCTCGCTCTACGGCTACCGCGCCGCCGGCCCCTGGGACCCCGCCGCGGGCCTGCGCTTCAACGCAGCCAAGCTGCTGCTCGACCCCTACGGCAAGGCCGTCTCGGGCGACCTGGTCGTCGACGACGCGATCTACGGCTACGCCATGGGCGACCCGGAGACGCCCAGCGACCTCGACTCGGCGCCGTACATGCCGCGCAGCGTGGTCGTGCACGACGACGACTTCGACTGGGGCGACGACGCGCCGCAGTTCCGTCGCTGGCGCGACACCGTCATCTACGAGATGCACGTCAAGGGCATGACCAAGCTGCACGACCGGGTGCCCGAGGAGCTGCGCGGGACGTACGCCGGCCTCGCCACGCCCGCGGTCACCGACTACCTCCGCGACCTCGGCGTGACGGCGGTCGAGCTGCTGCCGGTGCACCAGTTCTTCTCCGAGCCGGCCCTGGCCGAGCGGGGCCTGGTCAACTACTGGGGCTACAACTCCCTCGGCTTCTTCGCCCCGCACAACGCCTACAGCTCCTCGGGCGACCGCGGGCAGCAGGTGCGGGAGTTCAAGCAGATGGTCAAGGCCTTCCACGACGCGGGACTCGAGGTGATCCTCGACGTGGTCTACAACCACACCGCCGAGGCCGGCCCGAGCGGACCGACGCTGAGCTTCCGCGGGCTCGACGACCGCGGCTACTACCAGCGCGTGGTGCCGCCGGAGCCGGAGCCGGGCGAGGAGCCGATGCCGGTCACCTACTGGGACGTCACCGGGTGCGGCAACACGGTCGACTCGACCCACACCCAGAGCCTGCGGATGATCCTCGACTCCCTGCGCTACTGGGTCAACGAGATGCACGTCGACGGCTTCCGCTTCGACCTGATGAGCGCGCTGACCCGCACCGACCAGGTCGTCGACATGGGCAGCCACCTGCTCACCGCGATCGGCCAGGACCCGGTCCTGCGCCACGTCAAGCTCGTCGCCGAGCCGTGGGACGCCTCGATGGACGGCTACCGGGTGGGCCAGTTCCCGCCGCCGTGGATCGAGTGGAACGACCAGTTCCGCGACACGATGCGCGACTTCTGGCGCGGCCACGCCGCCGGCGTACGCACCGTCGCCACGCGCCTGGCCGGCTCCAGCGACCTGTACGCCGACGACGGCCGCTCGCCCTACGCGTCGGTCAACTTCGTCACCGCGCACGACGGCTTCACCCTGCGCGACCTCGTGTCCTACAACCACAAGCACAACGAGGCCAACGGCGAGGACAACCGCGACGGCACCGACAACAACCGCTCGTGGAACTGCGGCGTGGAGGGCGAGACCGACGACCCGGACGTCATCGCGATCCGCCGGCGCCAGGCCGCCAACCTGATGGCGACGCTGTGCTTCTCCAGCGGCGTGCCGATGCTGACGGCCGGCGACGAGCGCGGGCGCACACAAGGCGGCAACAACAACGCCTACGGCCAGGACAACGAGGTCTCCTGGATCGACTGGCGCCCCGACGACGCGTGGCTCGACGTCTACGAGATCACCAAGACCGCGCTGCGCCTGCGCCGCGACCACCCCGTGCTCCGCCAGCGGCACTGGTTCGAGGGCCGCCCGACGATCAAGGGCGGCATCAAGGACCTGGTCTGGGTGCACCCCGACGGCCGCGAGATGTCGACCGACGACTGGAACGACGACTCGTGCCGCACGGTCGGGATGTTCCTCAACGGTGCCCCCCTGCGCTACCCGGGGCCTCACGGCGAGCAGATCCGCGACAAGTCGTTCATGATCTGGCTCAACGCCGGCAACGACGACGTGAAGCTGACGCTGCCGGACAACAAGTGGGTCCACCACGGCGAGGTGGTGCTCTCCACCAACGCCGAGATCGCGGAGGGCACGCCCGCCGTCACGGGCAGCACGCTCGAGCTCCAGGCGCACTCGGTGCTCGTGCTGCGCGAGACCTGATCCGGGGGCCGGTCCAGGCCTGGTCCAGGCCTGATCCTGGCCTGGCCCTGTGCCCGTCAGGTGCGCGCGGGTTCCCAGGTTGCCGTCCTGGTCGCGGTCTTTGCTGCCTCGATCACGCCCGTCAGCCGGTCGCGGAGCCCGACGAGGTCCTCGAGGTCCATGCCGAGGCGCGCCAGGATCGTGGCGGGCACGTCCAGCGCCTGCGTGCGCAGCTCCCGGCCCTTCGCGGTGAGCGCGACCGCAAGGGTCCGCTCGTCGGCGGGGTTGCGGTCGCGGGTCACCAGGTCGGCCGCCTCCAGCCGCTTGAGCAGGCGGGAGAGCGTGCCGGCGTCGAGCTCGAGCTTGCGGCTCAGCTCGGTGACCGAGAGCGGCTCCTCGCCCCAGAGGGCGAGCATCACGAGGTACTGCGGGTGGGTCAGCCCCATCGGCTCGAGCACCGGGCGGTAGACCGAGATGACCGTGCGCGAGGCCACCGCGAGCGCGAAGCAGACCTGTCGCTCGAGGGCGAGCGGGTCGTCGTCGCGATTCTGCGGAGCGCTGGTCACTTTGTTAGCCTAGCAACCGTTGTCACAGCAATGAATTTGCCAGCGAAGCAACCGAGGACCCGAGGAAGACATGGCCAGCAGCGTTCCCGCCCGACGCCAGGAGAAGGGTCGCGGCCACCTGCTCGACCTCGACGCGCCCCGCCGGGTCGTCCAGGACCCGGAGAAGGACGCCCGCGACCTCGCCCGGGTCCAGCGGTGGGTCATGTCGACGCTGGCCGTCACCACGATCCTGCACCTCGTCGTCGGCCTGGTCGTGGCGGCCGTGATGCTGGACGACGCGCCCGACACCTCCAAGGTCGGGCTCAACGTCATCGCCGGGATCTTCGGCTCGATGGCGGTCGCCACCGGCCTCGCCATCCACGGCAAGCGGATCGTGTCGCCGTGGCTGCTGCTCGGCGTCGTCCCGACGGCCGTCGGTCTCTGGCTGACGTTCGGCTGAGCCGTCCGGGCGTGACCCTCGCACCTGGCTCGGCACCCTCTGCTCAGCCACGTGGCCAGAGTCGGTCGCATGGACGCCGCTGACGACCGCCGACGCGGACGCGCTGGACGAGAGCGCGGTCTTCCTGACGTGCCATGCACGTCACGAGGACCGCACTGCCACCGGCCGCCCGGACCGCAGCCGGGGCGGACATGGACTCAGGCGGGCTCCGCCACCAGGCCGAGCTCGGCGACCGACGCCAGCGCCTCGTTGCGGGGCACCACCCGCACCGTGTAGCCGAAGGGGCCGGAGTGCTGCAGCGGGACCGCGGCGTCGAAGCGGTGGCGGTTGCCGTCGTAGGACTCCCCCACCAGCATCGGCGTGGCCGAGGTCGCGGTGAGCACGTCGTCCGAGCCGATCCTGCCGTGCACGACCTGCACCTCGACGTCGTCGGGCGAGAGCGAGCCGAGGGCCACCCAGGCACGGACGGCGAGGGTCGCGCCGACCTCCGCCTGGTCGCCGACGCCCTCCGAGTCGATGTGCTCGACGCGGACGCCGTGCCAGGCGTCGCGCACCGTCTGCTTCCAGCTGGACAGGGTGCGCGCCCCTGCGTAGTCGGAGTTGAGGGTGCGCGCGGTGTGCGCGGCGGGGGCGTACAGCTCGCGGACGTAGTCGCGCACCTGGCGGGTGGCGAGCACCTTGGGGCCGAGCGACTTGAGGGTGTGGCGCACCATCTCCAGCCAGCGCGGCGGGACACCCTCGTCGTTGGTCTCGTAGAAGCGCGGCACCACGTCGGTCTCGATGAGGTCGTAGAGCGCCGCCGCCTCGAGGTCGTCACGACGGTCGGGGTCCTCGATGCCGTCGGCCGACGGGATCGCCCAGCCGTTGTTGCCGTCGTACCACTCGTCCCACCAGCCGTCGAGGATCGACAGGTTGAGACCGCCGTTGAGCGCGGCCTTCATGCCCGAGGTGCCGCACGCCTCGTAGGGGCGCAGCGGGTTGTTGAGCCACACGTCGCAGCCGGGGTAGAGCGGCTGCGCCATCGCGATGTCGTAGTTGGGCAGGAAGGCGATGCGGTGCCGGACCTCCGGGTCGTCGGCGAAGCGCACCATCTCCTGGATGAGCCGCTTGCCGGTCTCGTCGGCCGGGTGCGCCTTGCCGGCGATGACCAGCTGGATCGGGCGCTCGGGGTCGAGCAGCAGCTTCTTGAGGCGGTCCGGGTCGCGCAGCATCAGCGTGAGGCGCTTGTAGGTCGGCACGCGACGCGCGAAGCCGATGGTCAGCACGTCGGGGTCGAGGGCGTTGTCGATCCAGGTGGTCTCCGCCTTGGCGAACCCGCGCTTCGCGGCCGAGCGACGCATCCGGTCGCGGGCGTCCTCGATGAAGCGGGTGCGCAGGGTGCGCTTGAGGTCCCAGATCTCGCGGTCGCCGATGCTGTCGACCAGCGGCCACAGGGCGTCGGTGTCGTCGCCGTCGATGTCACCGCCGCGGCTCGCCGCGAGCTCGATGACCTCACGCGCGATCCAGGTCGGGCCGTGGACGCCGTTGGTGATCGACGTGATCGGCACCTCGGCCTCGTCGAAGGCGGGCCAGAGGCCGTTGAACATCCCGCGCGACACGTGCCCGTGCAGCTGGGAGACGCCGTTGGCGCGCTGGGCGAGGCGGAAGCCCATCACGGCCATGTTGAAGACGCCGGCGTCGCCGCTGTCGTAGTCCTCGGCGCCGAGTGCGAGCACCCGGTCGACCGGGACGCCGGGGGTCGGCGAGCTGCCGCCGCCGAAGTACTGCTCGACGAGCTCGCGGGGGAACCGGTCGATGCCGGCCGGCACGGGGGTGTGCGTGGTGAAGACCGTCCCGGCGCGCGAGACCTCGAGCGCGGTGTCGAAGTCGAGGTGCGGACCGTCCTCACCGACGGTGAGCTCGCGGATCCGCTCGATGCCGAGGAAGCCGGCGTGGCCCTCGTTGGTGTGGAACACCTCGGGCGCCGGGGCGCCCGTGATGCGCGACCACACCCGCAGCGCGCGTACGCCGCCCACGCCGAGGAGCAGCTCCTGGCGCAACCGGTGCTCGGAGTTGCCGCCGTAGAGGCGGTCGGTGACGTCGCGGTAGTGGGCGCTGTTGTCCTCGATGTCGGTGTCGAGCAGCAGCAGCGGCACGCGGCCCACGTGGGCGACGAGGATCCGCGCCACGAGGTCGGGCCCGTCCGGCAGCGCGATGGAGACCGTGGCGCGGGTGCCGTCGGCCTCGCGGAGCTGGGTCAGCGGCAGCTCGTCGGGGTCGAGGACGGGGTAGCTCTCCTGCTGCCAGCCGTCGCGGTCGAGCGCCTGCTTGAAGTAGCCGTGGCGGTAGAACAGCCCGACGCCCGTCAGCGGGATGCCGAGGTCGGAGGACGCCTTCAGGTGGTCGCCGGCGAGGATGCCGAGGCCGCCGGAGTACTGCGGCAGCACGGACGTGATGCCGTACTCCGGCGAGAAGTAGGCGATCGAGCGCGGCGCGTCGTCGCCGGCCTTGCGGGCGTACCAGCGGTCCTCCGTCAGGTAGCGCTGGAGGTCGGCGTGGGCGGCGTCGAGCCGGGCCCGGAAGTCGCCGTCCTCGACGAGCTGCTCGAGGCGCTCGCGCCCGACGGCGCCGAGCAGGCGCACCGGGTCGCACTTGACCTCGCGCCACAGCACGGGGTCGATCGAGGAGAAGACGTCCTGCGTCGGCGGGTGCCACGACCAGCGCAGGTTGCCCGCCAGGACGGACAGCGCACCCAGGGGCTCGGGCAGGACAGGACGGACGGTGAATCGTCGGAACGCTCGCACGGTCCAGCACGCTAGGGCATTTCTTGGATCGATCCAAGAACCCGGCGGGATCCGTTGCATAACTCACGGGTAGCAAACGCAGTTGTTGCGGCATGACCCTGCCCCGCCACCGCTTCGGCCGCACGACCCTCGCGGCCGCGTCGCTCCTCGCGATCTCCACCCTGACCACGATCGCCGCGCCGGCCACCGCCGAGCCCTCCTCCGCCGGGGACAAGGCGATCACCCCCGGCCCCACCCCGGCCGACGTCCGCACCCTGGCCGACCCCGTCGCCGGACCGCGCGACCGCGACACGCGCGGCACCGCCCTCCCGACCGCCCTCCAACGCCAGGCCGTCGCCGCCATGGGCGACGTCACCGCGCGGTGGAACCAGCTCGGCACGCCCGCCTCCCTGCTCCCCGCCGACGGCTCCCTCGGCGCCGCACCGGGCGCTCCCGTGGACGGGGCACGCGCCTGGCTGCGCGACCACGCGGACCTGTTCGGCACCGATGCGGCCGGCATCGACGCGCTCGAGCTTGTGTCCTCCCAACCGCTGGCCCGGTCGGAGGCCCGCGCGGTGCTCTTCCGCCAGGACTTCGGTGGCGTCGCCCCCGCGCTCGGCGGGTTGGTCACGGTCGGGGTCGCCGACGGCAAGGTCGCCTACGTGTCCTCGTCCCTGGCTCGTACGACCGGCGCGATGCCCGCGGCCACGCTGACGCCGCTGCAGGGCTGGCTCCAGGCCGCCGACGAGCTCTCCGTGGGCGTCCCCACCGCGCAGGTCGCGGACATCACCCAGTCCGTCAGCGGCGGGTGGACCCGCCTCACCGTCCCGGGCTTCGCCCAGGAGCAGCAGGTGCGCCTCCGCGCCCTGCCGATGGCCGACGGAAGCGTCCGTCCGGTGCTCGAGGCCAACGTCGTCAACGTCACCGGCGGCGCCTCGCTCGCCTTCACCAGCCTCGTCGACGGCGTGACCGGCGAGGTCCTGGCGCGGCACAACAAGGTGGAGAACTTCGCCTACCAGGACGTCTTCCAGGGCGCGGTCGACCCGGTGACGGGCTGCGGGCCGCAACACCCGTTCGACCTGACTGACGACCTCACCCGGCAGATCAATGCCGTCGTCACCGGAGCGCCCGCCGATGACTTCGTCCTCAAGCTGTTCAAGGGCTCGACGCTCCTGACCTCGCAGGACCTCGCCACCAACCCGGAGGTGCTGAGCTACAGCTCTGCCACGATCCCCGGCGGCACGTACTCCGTACAGGTCTGCGAGTTCGAGCCCGGCTCGGTGATCGTCGGGGAGTACGCAGTCGCGGTCAGCACCAGCGACTCCGCCGCCCCCGGCACCGGCGACCTCACCGGCAACCCGCGCTGGCGCTACTTCACCGCCAACCCCACTCTCGACTCCCCCGACGAGACGCCGACCAACTCGGTGGTCGGCTGCTGGACCGCCGACGCCGGCTGCACGACGCCGCCCGGCGAGCTGCGCAACGTCGCGGCCTTCGGCCCGTGGGACACGATCGGTCCGGTGTCGACGTTCACCACCGTCGGCAACAACGCCAACACCCACGAGGCGTGGGCCAGCCCGCTGACCCCGGGTGGCACCGCGCAGTCACCGGTCTCCCCGACCCGCGAGTACACGACGGAGTTCGAGGACCGCTGGAACAACAGCCGCTGCGACGTCGCCGAGCTGGTGCCGGGCGGCAACGACATCGACGCCTCGGTGGGCAACCTCTTCGTCGCGCACAACCGGATGCACGACTACTCCTACTACCTCGGCTTCACCGAGGAGAACTACAACCTGCAGCTCGACAACGGCAGCCGCGGTGGCGTCGCCGGCGACCAGGAGGTCGGCAACGCGCAGGCCGGCGCCGTCACCGGCGGCAGCCCCAGCTACCTCGGCCGCGACAACGCCAACCAGATCACGCTGCAGGACGGCACGCCCGGCATCACCAACCAGTACCTCTTCGAGCCGATCGCCGGCGCGTTCTACGCCCCTTGCACCGACGGCGGCCTCGACATGGGCATCGTCGGCCACGAGTACACCCACGCCATCAGCAACCGGATGATCGGCGGACCGGACGAGGGCATCACCTCCGAGCAGGGCGGCGCGATGGGCGAGTCCTGGGGCGACCTGGTCGCCGGGGAGTACCAGTTCGCGCACGGCTACAGCAACGGCGGCAACGTCTGGGCCGTCGGCGCCTACGCCACGGGCAACACCGAGACCGCGATCCGCGACTACTCGATCGACAAGAACCCGCTGAACTACTCCGACTACGGCTTCGACAGCACCGGCCCCGAGGTCCACGCCGACGGCGAGATCTGGAACGGCACGATGTGGGAGGTCCGCCAGGCCCTCGTCGAGAAGTACGACGCCCAGTACCCGTACGACGACGAGAAGCTGCAGCTGGCCTGCGCGGACGCGACGGCCATCACGACCCCGCGTGACGTGACGACGTGCCCCGGCAACCGCCGGTGGGTGCAGCTCGTGTTCGACGCCTTCCTGCTCCAGCAGGGGGCCACGTCGATGCTCGACGCGCGCGACGCCATGATCGCCGCCGACGAGATGCGGTTCGCCGGCGAGAACAAGGACGTCCTGTGGGCGGCCTTCGCCCGCCGCGGCATGGGCACCGGCGCCTCCGTCGTCGACGCCGACGACCACGAGCCGACGCCGAGCTTCGCGACCCCGACGGGGCCGACGTCCACGATCACCTTCGCCACCACCGGCAAGGCGAAGATCTACGTCGGTGACTACGAGGCCCGGGTGACCCCGGTGGCCGACACTGACCCGGACAGCGAGCTCGGCGCGAGCGCCGACTTCACCCCGGGCACCTACGACATGGTGGCCGTGTCCCCCGACCGCGGCTTCACGCGCTGGACCATGACGGTCCTGCCCGACGGCTCGGACCGCACCGAGACCCTCGGCGACGTCGTCAACCTGGCAAGCGCCGCGGCCGGCGCGAGCGTCATCGGGTCCACCGACGGATCCCTCAACCCCGAGGCGCTCATCGACGGCACCGAGGCGACCAACTGGGGCGGCGTGACCGCGGCCCAGGTCGACGAGTCGCACCCGTCCGTGTCGGTCGACCTCGCCGGCGCCGTGCAGACGGTCAAGCGGGTGCAGGTGAGCGCTTACCTCACCCCTGCCCCGGCGTCCCCGACCGACGTCCCTCTGGCGCAGGACGACCCGGACTCGGGCTCGCGCTTCACCGCCCTGCGCCAGTTCGCCTTGGAGGCGTGCACCGCCGACTGCGACACCGCCGGTGCCACGTGGACGCGCTTCTACACCTCCCCCGCCGACGCCTTCCCGAGCGCGCTGCCGCGCCCGGTGGCGCCGACGCTCAACCTGCGCGAGTTCGACGTGCCCGACACGCAGGCTGCCGCCGTACGACTGGTGACCCTGGAGAACCAGTGCACCGGGCAGGAGGCGTACGCCGGCCAGCAGATCGCCGGAGCGACCGCGCCTGACACCGACTGCAAGTCGGGGTCGGACCGCGGCACCATCGTCCACGCCTCCGAGCTGCAGGTGTTCGGCGACGCGCCGACCCTGCCGCAGCAGCCGACCGCCGGCGGCACCGACACCGGCACGGGCACGACCGGCAGCACCGGCACCACCAGCACGACGCCCACCCCTGCCACCACCCCTGCCACCACCCGCTCTCGGCCCACGGTGGCGCTCAAGGTGCTGCGCAAGTTCCAGACCCCGCGCAACAAGGCGCCCAGGCTGGTGATCGAGGTGCTCTCCGACAGCGCGGCGCCGCGGGCGGGGCGCCTCGTGGTCGTCGTCGACGGCGAGAAGTGGAAGTCGGTCAGCACGACGACCGGCCGGCGCAAGGTCCTGCTCACCAAGCAGCTGCTGCGCGGGCGCCACACGGTGCGGGTGCGCTTCCGCCCGGCCGACCGGACGTCCTACCGACCGGCGCGCTCGCACGTGAAGCGGATCGTCGTCAGGCGATCGTGAGCCGCGCACCCTCAGTGGGGTGAGACCACGTCCGTCACGGGTTGCGTCCGACACCCGACCTTCGCAAGTGTGGGGGCATGGTTGGACGCATACCCGTGATGGATGTTTCCCCCGTCGTCGACCTCGGCCGGCAGTCGGCCAAGGCCACAGTGGGTGAACCGATGCCGGTCCGGGCGACCGTGTTCCGCGAGGGGCACGACCAGCTGGGCGCCGAGGTCGTGGCGATCGATCCGGCCGGGACGCCGCGCGACCCGGTCCGGATGGTTCCCGAGGGCCCGGAGCCCAACCGCTACGTCGCGCACGTCACGCCCGACGTCGAGGGTGAGTGGACCTTCGAGATCCACGCGTGGTCCGACCCCATCGCGACCTGGCAGCACGACGGCGGCATCAAGATCCCGGCCGGCGTCGACGTGGAGCTCATGTTCACCGAGGCCCGGCTGCTCCTCGAGCGGGTCGCGGCGGCCACCGGCCCCGCCGCGCTCGACAAGCAGTCCGCGGCGCTGGTCGCGGGGGCGATCGCCGCCGCGGCCGACGAGAAGCGGCCGGTCGCCGCACGACTGGCAGCGTTGCAGGACCCCGACCTCGACGCCGTGCTGCTCGCCCACCCGCTGCGCGAGCTGCTGTCGGTGAGCGGACCCTTCCGCTTCCGCGCCGACCGCGTGCGGGCGCTCTTCGGCAGCTGGTACGAGTTCTTCCCGCGCTCAGAGGGCGCCACGCGCGACCCGAAGACCGGCAAGATCACGAGCGGCAACTTCCGCACCGCGACCGAGCGGCTCGACCGCGTCGCGGAGATGGGCTTCGACGTCGTCTACCTCCCCCCGATCCACCCCATCGGCGAGCTCAACCGCAAGGGACCCAACAACACCCTCACGCCCGGACCCGACGACACCGGCTCCCCGTGGGCCATCGGCAGCAAGGACGGCGGCCACGACGCCATCCACCCCGAGCTCGGCACCTTCGAGGACTTCGACGCCTTCGTCGCGAGGGCCGAGGAGCTGGGCCTCGAGATCGCCCTCGACCTCGCCCTGCAGGCGGCGCCCGACCACCCGTGGGTCACCACCCACCCGCAGTTCTTCACCACGCGCGCCGACGGCACGATCGCCTACGCGGAGAACCCGCCGAAGAAGTACCAGGACATCTACCCGATCAACTTCGACAACGACCCCGCGGGCATCTGCCGCGAGGTGCTGCGGATCGTGAAGCTGTGGATGTCCCACGGGGTGCGGATCTTCCGCGTCGACAACCCGCACACCAAGCCCCTCGCCTTCTGGGAGTGGCTGCTGGCGGAGGTACGTCGTACGGACCCGGACGTGATCTTCCTGTCCGAGGCCTTCACCAAGCCGGCGATGATGCACGGCCTCGGCGCCGTCGGCTACCACCAGAGCTACACGTACTTCACCTGGCGCACCGGCAAGCGCGAGATCGAGGACTACCTCGTCGAGGTCTCCCGCGAGTCCGACCACCTGATGCGGCCGAACTTCTTCGTCAACACCCCCGACATCCTCCACGCCTACCTGCAGTACGGCGGTCCGGCGGCGTTCAAGGTGCGCGCCGCCCTGGCGGCCACCGGCTCCCCCAGCTGGGGCGTGTACGCCGGCTACGAGCTCTACGAGCACGTCGCGGTGAAGCCGGGCTCGGAGGAGTACCTCGACTCGGAGAAGTTCCAGATCCGCATCCGCGACTGGAAGAAGCACGACGCCGAGGGCACCACCCTGGCGCCCTACCTGACCCGGCTCAACGAGATCCGACGCCAGCACCCTGCGCTCCAGCTCCTGCGCAACCTCTCGATCCACGAGAGCGACGACGACAGCGTCCTGGTCTTCTCCAAGAAGCACGAGGACGACGTGGTGGTCGTCGTGATCAACCTCGACCCGCACGGCACCCGCGAGACCATGGTCCACCTCGACATGCCGGCGCTGGGCATGAGCTGGCACGACTCGTTCGTCGCACACGACGAGATCACCGGCGAGGACTGGAGCTGGAGCCAGCACAACTACGTACGACTGGATCCCGGCCACGAGCCCGCCCACATCATCAGCGTCAGGAGGACCCGTTGACCGAGCAGATGCCGACGGACGCCGGAGCAGCCACCGCGGTGCTCAACGCCGAGCCGGAGTGGTTCCGCACGGCGGTCTTCTACGAGGTGCTGGTCCGGTCGTTCCGCGACTCCAACGGTGACGGCACCGGCGACTTCAAGGGTCTGATCGAGAAGCTCGACTACCTCGAGTGGCTCGGGGTGGACTGCCTGTGGGTGCCGCCGTTCTTCACCTCGCCGCTGCGCGACGGCGGCTACGACGTGGCCGACTACAACAACATCCTCCCGGAGTGCGGCACGGTCGAGGACTTCCACGAGTTCATCGACGCCTGCCACCAGCGCGGCATCCGCGTGATCATCGACTTCGTCATGAACCACACGAGCGACGCCCACCCGTGGTTCCAGGCCAGCCGCAGCGACCCTGAAGGCCCCTACGGCGACTTCTACGTCTGGTCCGACACCGACGAGCTCTACCAGGACGCCCGGGTGATCTTCGTCGACACCGAGCCGTCGAACTGGACGTGGGACCCGGTGCGCCAGCAGTACTTCTGGCACCGCTTCTTCCACCACCAGCCGGACCTCAACTTCGACAACCCCAAGGTCCACGACGCGATGCTGGACGCGATGGCGTTCTGGCTCGACATGGGCCTCGACGGCTTCCGCCTCGACGCCGTGCCGTACCTCTACGAGCGCCCCGGCACCAACGGCGAGAACCTGCCCGAGACGCACGAGTTCCTGAAGAAGTGCCGCAGCTTCGTCGACGAGCACTACCCCGGACGCGTGCTGCTGTGCGAGGCCAACCAGTGGCCCGCCGACGTGGTCGAGTACTTCGGCCCGGAGGAGACCGAGGACGGCCGCTGGGTGGGCACCGAGTGCCACATGGCGTTCCACTTCCCGGTGATGCCGCGCATCTTCATGGCGGTGCGCCGCGAGTCCCGCTTCCCGATCTCGGAGATCCTGGAGCAGACGCCGGCCATCCCCGACGGCTGCCAGTGGGGCATCTTCCTGCGCAACCACGACGAGCTCACCCTCGAGATGGTCACCGACGAGGACCGCGACTACATGTGGTCGGAGTACGCCCACGACCCGCGGATGAAGGCCAACATCGGGATCCGACGCCGCCTCGCGCCCCTGCTCGACAACGACGTCAACCGCATGGAGCTCTTCACCGCGCTCCTGCTGTCGCTGCCCGGGTCCCCGGTCCTCTACTACGGCGACGAGATCGGCATGGGCGACAACATCTGGCTCGGTGACCGCGACGGCGTGCGTACGCCGATGCAGTGGACGCCCGACCGCAACGCGGGCTTCTCCTCGGCCACCCCCGGCAAGCTCCACCTCCCGGCGATCCAGGACCCGGTCTACGGCTACCAGTCGGTCAACGTCGAGGCGCAGCTGGAGAACACGTCCTCCCTGCTGCACTGGACCCGCCGGCTGGTGCACGCCCGGCGCCGCCACCCGGCCTTCGGCCTCGGCGACTTCGTCGACCTCGGCGGCTCCAACCCGAGCGTGCTCTCCTACATCCGCGAGCACTCGCCCTCGGGACCGGACGGTGAGGGCCGCGACGTGATCCTCTGCGTCAACAACCTCTCCCGCTTCCCGCAGCCGGTCGAGCTCGACCTGCGCCACTGGGAGGGCATGGTCCCCGTCGAGCTGCTGGGCGGCGTGCCGTTCCCGGCCATCGGCGAGCTGCCCTACCTGCTGACCCTGGGCGGCTACGGCTTCCTGTGGCTGCGACTCACCGATGCGACCACGGGGGTGGAGCAGTGAACGACGCACGCATGTCCGACCTGACGAGCTGGATCGGCGAGGCGCGCTGGTTCGGCGGCAAGGGCCGCGAGTGGACCCTCGCCTCCGTACGACGCGTGGGCGAGGTGCCCGGTGCGCCCGAGGGCCGGCGCGTCGCGATCGAGCTGGCCGAGCTGTCGTTCCCCTCGACGGACCCGGGGCAGGCGGCGGAGACCGAGCTCTACCAGCTGCCCCTCGCCTTCTACTCCGAGCCGCAGGAGCGCCTCTCCCACGCCCTCATCGGCGAGTGGGACGACGACGAGCTCGGCCGCGCCCACGTCTACGACGCGTTGCACGACCGCGAGTCGATGGCGCTGTGGCTGGCGGCCTTCGCGGCCCCGCCGACGAGCACCGAGCGCGGTCAGCTCGACTTCCACCGGCTGCCGGGCCACGAGCTGGACCTGGAGGCGCACTCGACGCTGTTCTCCGGGGAGCAGTCCAACTCGTCGGTCGCCTTCGGCGAGGACTCGCTGATGAAGGTCTTCCGCAAGGTGACCCCCGGGGTGAACCCCGACATCGCGATCCACCAGGTGCTCACCGAAGCCGGGTCGACGCACGTGGCTTCCCTCTACGGCTGGCTCGACCTCGTCGACGAGGACACCAACACGACCATCCAGCTGGCCATGCTCCAGCAGTTCCTCCGCACCGCGAGCGACGGCTGGGACCTGGCCCTGGCCAGCGTGCGCAACCTCTTCGCCGAGGCCGACCTGCACGCGGACGAGGTCGGCGGGGACTTCGCGGGCGAGGCCGCCCGCCTCGGCGTCGCGCTCGCCGAGGTGCACGCCGACCTGGCCGCGCACTTCCCGGTCGAGCAGCGCGACGCCGCCGAGATCGGCGACCTGGCCGGGGCGATGGAGCAACGGCTCGACGCCGCGCTCGACGTCGTACCCGACCTGGCGGCGCACGCCGACCGGCTGCGCGAGACCTACGCCCGCCTGCGCGACCTCGACGCCGTCGAGGTGCAGCAGGTGCACGGCGACCTCCACCTGGGCCAGACGCTGCGCACGGTCAAGGGCTGGAAGATCGTCGACTTCGAGGGCGAGCCCGCCAAGCCCCTCGCCGAGCGCCTGCGCCCCGACTCCGTGTGGCGCGACGTGGCCGGCATGATCCGGTCCTTCGACTACGCGCCCCGCGTGGTCGCGCTGACCGGCGCGGGCCACGACTCCGGCGCCGAGGCCGACCAGCTGGCCTACCGCGCCGGCGAGTGGTCGGCCCGCAACCGCGCCGCCTTCCTCGACGCCTACACGGCCAAGCGCGGGGAGGACCTGGGCGCCGCGGCCCGCACCCTGCTCGACGCCTACCTCGCGGACAAGGTCGTCTACGAGGCGGTCTACGAAGCCCGCAACCGTCCGGGATGGCTGTCCATCCCCCTGGCAGCGTTGGGAGAGACGTCATGACCAGCACCCACGAACCGCACGCACCCGGTGAGCTCGACCTGCACCTGATCGGTGAGGGCCGCCACGAGGAGCTCTGGACCGTGCTCGGTGCACAGGCCACCGAGGACGGCACATCGTTCCGCGTCTGGGCCCCCCACGCCATGGAGGTCCAGGTCGCCGGCGAGTGGGCCGGCTGGGACGGCGCCGCCCACCCGATGACCCGGCTCGCCGACTCGGGCGTGTGGCACGTCCACGTCGACGGGGTGGGCTCGGGTGCGCAGTACAAGTACCGGCTGCGCGGCGCCGACGGCCAGTGGGGCGACCGCGCCGATCCGCTGGCCCAGTACGCCGAGAAGCCCCCGAGCTCGGCCTCCGTGGTCTGGCGCTCCGAGCACCAGTGGGGTGACGACGCGTGGCTCGAGGCCCGCCGCACCAAGCAGCCCGTCGACGAGGCGATGTCCACCTACGAGGTGCACCTGGCCTCGTGGCGCAAGCACTACTCCGGCGAGCTCTACACCTGGGACGAGATCGCCGACGCCCTCGTGCCGTACGTCTCCGACCTGGGCTTCACCCACGTGGAGTTCATGCCCGTCATGCAGCACCCGTTCGGTGGCTCCTGGGGCTACCACGTGACGTCGTACTTCGCACCGGACTCCCGCTTCGGCGACCCCGACGGGCTCAAGCGACTGATCGACCGGCTGCACCAGGCCGGGGTCGGCGTGATCCTCGACTGGGTCCCCGGCCACTTCGCCACCGACGAGTGGGCGCTCGCCAACTTCGACGGCACGCCGCTCTACGAGGACCCCAACCCGCAGCGCGGCTGGCACAAGGAGTGGGGCTCGCACATCTTCAACTTCGGCCGCCACGAGGTGCGCAACTTCCTCTACGCCAACGCGATCTACTGGCTCGAGGAGTACCACGCCGACGGCCTGCGGGTGGACGGCGTCGCCTCGATGCTCTACCTCGACTACGCCCGCGAGACCGGCGAGTGGTCGCCCAACAAGCACGGCGGGCGCGAGAACCTCGAGGCCGTGCAGTTCCTGCAGGAGATGAACGCCACCGTCTACAAGCGGGTGCCCGGCATCGTCACCATCGCCGAGGAGTCCACCGCGTGGCCGGGGGTGACGGGGCCGACCAGCGAGGGCGGCCTCGGCTTCGGCTTCAAGTGGAACATGGGCTGGATGCACGACTCGCTCAACTACGTCTCCAAGGACCCCCTCTACCGCAGCCACCACCACGGGCAGATGACCTTCTCGCTGGTCTACGCGTTCGCGGAGAACTACGTCCTGCCGATCAGCCACGACGAGGTCGTGCACGGCAAGGGATCGCTCCTGCGCAAGATGCCGGGCGACCGCTGGCAGCAGCTGGCCAACCTCCGGGCCTACCTGGCCTACATGTGGGCCCACCCCGGAAAGCAGCTGCTCTTCATGGGCTGCGAGTTCGGCCAGGAGTCCGAGTGGGCCGAGAGCCGCGAGCTCGACTGGTGGCTCCTCGAGCACCCCGAGCACTCGGGCGTGCACGCGATGGTGCGCGACATGAACGCCACCTACGTCGCCAGCGGCGCGCTCTGGGGTCGCGACAACGACCCGGCCGGCTTCGCCTGGATCGACGCCAACGACGCGGGTCGCAACACCTTCTCGTTCGTCCGCCGCGCCCCCGGCCACCCCGACCTGGTCTGCGTGTCCAACTTCTCCGGCCAGCCCCACGAGAACTTCCGGCTCGGACTGCCGTCGGCGGGCACCTGGGCCGAGGTGCTCAACACCGACGCCGAGGCCTACACCGGTTCCGGCGTCGGCAACCTGGGCTCGATCACGGCGACCGCCGGCGACCACCACGGCCAGCCGGCCTACGCCGACATCGTGGTGCCGCCGCTCGCCACGGTCTGGTTCCGGCGTGATGACACATGAGGTGCCACATCCACTGAGGGATCGCTGACCGTGGTGACACACAACAGGCCACCACAGCTCGGCAGTGGCCGCCCGAGATGACACACACAGTGTCACAACGCGGAGGGGATGGCGTCAGGTCCTGGCGCACCCCGTGACAACACGGGGCCGACTGCGCAGTGGCACCTGACCGGTCGTGTGTCACCACGCGACTGCTGTGGACGACGACCCGGACGGCGACGCGGCGCGGTGTGATGGGAACGTGCCCAAGGTCATCGACTACTCCGGACGGTTCGCCTTCTTCGAGGAGGCGTGCTTCGCCCTCGTGCGCGACCACGGGGTCGACCACCTCAGCCGTCACCGCCTCGCGGGAAAGCTCGGCACGTCGATCAGCACGGTGCGCAGGCTCCTCAGGGCGGAGGCAGACCTGCGCACGCTCGCGCTGTCCGAGGTGCGCGTCCGCCGGCAGTCCGATCGCCTGCGGCCACCTCCGGGTGTCGGAGTGGATGCGGCGCTGGCACGCCTGCGACGGCTCCTGCCCGACTCCCCCGCCCGCATCGCGGAGGAGCTCGTGTGGTGGAGGCTCGCCATCGCCGCTCCGACGCACCCTGCGCTGCCCCTGGACCCGGCGCACGTGGAGGAGGGCCCGCTCCACCATCGCTTCGCGGTCGCCAACCTGGGCTACGTACCGGGTGACGTGCTCGGCCTGAGGATCGCGCCGCCGACGACATCCGCGGGGCCGGACGGAGACCTCGACCGCGTGGTCGAGGAGCGGCTGGAGCGGGACACCGTCGTGGCCGAGGAGGTGACCGCGGTCCTGCACGACTGCCTGGGCCACCCGCGCGAGGAGGCGCTGAAGCGCGCCGGGCAGGTGCTGCACGGCCTCGTGGACGGGCTGGGGATCGCTGTGTGCCTGGGTCGAGTGGCTCCGGAGGACGCCGTGGCGATCCTCCGGAGCCAGCTCGAGCGACTCACGTCAGGTGGATCATCCTCAGCATGCCCATGAGGGCGTGCGGCATGCCGCCCATCTCGGGGTCGGGGAAGAAGCACATGACGACGTACTGGCCTGCGGGCAGGTCGTAGTTCACCGTCATGCTCCGACCAGGGCTGAGCGTCCCGGTCTCCGTGCCTCCGGCCAGGACCCAGGACGGGGGCGGCGACGTGCCGTCGTCGGTCTGCAGGAACTGCAGGACCTGGTCGGTCGTGGTGCCCTCCGCGACCTGCTGCAGGATCACGAAGTGGGGCTCGTCACCCTTGTTCTTGAACGCGAAGCGACCCTTCGCCGGCAGGGACGAGGCCCCACCCCACGCCGGTCCGACCTTGGCGATGATCGAGCCGTCGACCCTGGGGGTCTTCGTCGAGCGCTTGGCGCCCCTCACCACGAGCGCCTTGCCGGCGACGACACCGCGCTCGCCGAGTGCGAACGGCGTGTAGGAGCCCGCTGTCGGCAGCACGATCGTGCCGCTGCTGCCACCCGAGAGGCCACCGAAGATGGTCGTGTTCCTGAGTGCACGCTTCAGCGCCTTCAGGTCACCCTTCGCACCGAACTTGTTGACGTCCTTGGTGAAGTCGGCGAGGTCGTAGCCCCTCTTGAACCTGGCAAGCTCGACTGCGCCCTTGCCCTTGACGCTGAGCTTCACGCGTCCAGGGCGGATGGTGTCGGGGCCCTTGACCCTGATTGCCTTCTTGGTGATCGTCGCCGTGATGTGCGGCATCGGCGCGGCGCGGGACGCTGTCGGCGCGGTCGTGGCATCGGCCCCGGCCTGCGTCAGCAGCAGCGGTGTGCTCACGAGGGCCGTGGCGCACACCGCTGCGACCACACCTCGCACTGTCTTCGCCATCTGCATGGATGAACCCACCCTCCTGGTCAGCTGACCGACCCGTCGCCGGCGCAACACCCCAGTCATCGCATGTTTTCCATCGCTCCGCATCGTTGATTTGGTTGAGGTCCAGACCACAGGAGGTCGAGGTCCAGACCACCGACGAAAAGGCGTGCCGGGACGCACCAGCAGGAGCACACTCGACGGGATGTGGGGGACGAAGCATCGAGTGGCAGTGGGATTGGTCGCGCTCGTGGCGTGCGTCGGCGCGCTCCTCGTGTACGACGTCGGGCGTGCGCCCGAGGCCACGCAGGCGTTCGCCGAGCCCGTGCGCAACGCCACGATCGTGATCGAGGAGGGTGGGGCCCGGAAGGGTTTCTCCACCCCCGAGGTGACCGTCTCCGGGGGCGGTGTCGTGACCGTCGTCAACCTCGACTCGATGGACCACACCGTCACGTCGGTGGCCAACGGACCCGACGGCCTGCCGGTGTTCGACGTACGCATCGCGGCCGGCACGACGGCGACCGTGCCCGGGATCGACGCGCTCGCCCCCGGCGAGTGGGCGTTCTACTGCAAGTTCCACCCGAGCATGCGCGGCGACATCAACGTCGTGGGCGGGGGCGGCGGGGTCGAGCCCGAGCGCCCGACCTTCGAGCAGCCGTTGGTCGTGCCGCGCACGGAGACCGGCGCGCACATCCGTCTCGTGATGAAGCGCGCCCTCGTGCGGACGCGTCCGGACGGGCCGCGCACCTCGATGTGGACCTACGACGGCACCTACCCCGGACCGACCATCCGACGACGGGGCGGGCGGGGCACCGAGGTCACCGTCGTCAACAGGCTCCCGAAGGGCGCCGGGGCGATGAGCACCCACCTCCACGGCGACCACCACGCGTCGGCGGACGACGGCCAGCCCACGACGTACCTCATCGAGCCCGGCAGCAGCCGCGCGTACGACTACCCGCTGACCGTGGCCGGGCGCCCCGAGCCGGGGTCGTTCTTCTGGTACCACGACCACCGGATGGACCGCACCGCGCGCAACAACTGGCGCGGCCTGCAAGGCATGTTCATCGTCACCGACCCGCCCCTTCCGGGCCTGCGGCTGCCGACCGGCGCGCGCGACGTCCCGCTGATGGTCTCCGAGCGGTCGTTCACCGCCGACAACCAGCTCACCGACCCGTTCGCCGGCGGCCCCGAGATGGTGGGCCACCACGGCCAGATGGCCTGGACCGGGCCGAAGGCACCGCCGGACGACGCCACGGTCGGCGACACCGTGCTCGTCAACGGCCGGGAGGCGCCGTACCTCCAGGTCTCCGCCACGCGCTACCGGCTGCGGCTGCTCAACTCCTCACCGTTCTCCAGCTACAACTTCACCCTGTCCGACGGCCGCCCCTTCCTGCAGATCGGCACCGGCAGCGGCCTGCTACCGAAGGCCGTGGTGCGCACCGGCGTGCTGCTCGGCCCCGCGCAGCGCGCCGACGTGATCGTCGACTTCAGCGGTGCCACGGGGCGCAACCTGGTGCTCGAGTCGGTCCCGGCCGAGCCGGGATACACCGGCGACAACGCACGCCAGGCGTCCGTCATGGAGTTCCGCGTCGGCGCCTCGGCCCCCGATCCCTCGCGGCTGCCGTCTCGGCTGCCCTCGCCGAAGCTGGTGTCCCCGGTGCCGTCGAAGGTGTCGAAGACGTGGACCTTCGGGCTCGCCGGGGACGACCACGCCAGCTTCTGGTCGATCAACGGCAAGGCGTTCGACCCCGACCGCGTGGACCACCGGTCCCGGCTGGGCACCGTGGAGCGGTGGCGCTTCCGCAACACCAGCCAGGTGACCCACTACGTCCACATCCACAACGAGCAGTGGCGCACGGTGCTGCGCGACGGCAAGCGCCCCCCGCCGTGGGAGCGCGGCCTGGAGGACACCTGGCGCCTCGACCCCGGTGAGGTCGTCGAGGTGGCGGGCCGGTTCACCGACTACACCGGCGCGTTCATGATCCACTGCCACATGCTCGACCACGAGGACCACGGGATGATGGCCCGCTTCGACGTGGTGCGGTAGCGCTCTGCGGGCTCGGGGCCGCTCGCTAGGGTGGCCGGGTGCCCAGCCCGATCTCCGTGTCCTCCGGCGACGGCGTCGCCCGCCTCCAGTGGACGGGTGAGGTCAACACCGACGAGCTGCGCCGCGAGATCGCCGAGGCGCTGGTCCACCACTCCCGGGTGGAGGCCCTCGTCGGGGCCGGCGACACGCGGGCCCAGCGGGCGGCCACGTGGGCGGGCCTGCACCGCGAGGGCGTACGACGCGGCGTCGGGCCCGACGGCGAGCAGCAGGACCAGATCGTGTTCGCGCGCCTGGTCACCGACGCTCCGGTCCACGAGCCCGGCGGCTTCCGGTCGCTGCTCAACTCCTTCCTGCCGCGCAAGCGGGCCATCGCCCAGATGCTGGTGCGCGACCCCGAGGGCCGCGTGCTGCTGTGCCAGCTGACCTACAAGCGCGACTGGGACCTGCCCGGCGGAGTCGTCGAGGTCGGCGAGTCGCCGAGGCTGGCCGTGCAGCGCGAGGTGGAGGAGGAGCTCGGCCTCGAGGTCGAGCCGGGCGACCTCCTGCTCACCGACTGGCTGCCCGCCTGGGGTGGCTGGGACGACGCCGTGTGCCTGGTGTTCGACGGCGGCACCCGTCCTGCCGCCGCGCTCGAGGAGGTCGTCAAGCAGGAGCGTGAGATCCGTGACGTGCGGTTCTGCACCCTCGACGAGGTCGACGAGCTCGCCGCCGACTTCACCGCCCGACGCGTCCGGGCCGCAGTGGAAGGCGACCAGCCGTATACGGAGTCCGGTCGATAGGACAGGATGCCCTCATGGCTTGGGTCTACGAATTCTCAGAGGGCAACAAGGACCAGAAGGACCTGCTCGGCGGCAAGGGTGCGAACCTCGCCGAGATGACGACGCTCGGCCTCCCTGTGCCGCCGGGCTTCACCATCTCGACCGAGACCTGCCGGGCCTACCTCGCCGAGGGGGGCGAGCCCGAGGGCCTCGCCGAGGAGGTCACCGAGCACCTGGCGGCGCTGGAGTCCGCCATGGACAAGCGGCTCGGCGACGCCGACGACCCGCTGCTGGTCTCGGTGCGCTCGGGCGCGAAGTTCTCCATGCCCGGCATGATGGAGACGGTCCTCAACGTCGGGCTCAACGACACCTCCGTGGGCGGCCTCGCCGCCCGCAGCCAGGACGAGCGCTTCGCCCAGGACTCCTACCGGCGGCTGCTGCAGATGTTCGGCGGCACGGTGCTCCACGTCGACTCCGAGCTGTTCGCCGAGGCGCTCGACAAGGCCAAGCACGCCCGCGGCACCGAGTCAGACCTCGACCTCGACGCCGACGACCTGCGCGCCGTGGTGGAGACCTTCAAGCAGATCATCAAGGACCAGACCGGTCGCGAGTTCCCCCAGGACCCCCGCGAGCAGCTCGACCTCGCCATCCGCGCGGTCTTCGACTCGTGGAACACCGACCGCGCCCGGCTCTACCGCCGCCAGGAGCGCATCCCGGAGGACCTCGGCACCGCCGTCAACGTCCAGGCGATGGTCTTCGGCAACTTCGGCATGGACTCCGGCTCCGGCGTGGCGTTCACCCGCGACCCCGCCAGCGGCGCGCAGGGCGAGTACGGCGACTACCTCCAGAACGCCCAGGGCGAGGACGTCGTCGCCGGCATCCGCAACACGGTGTCCCTGGCCGACATGGCCGAGATCGACCGGAAGTCCCACGACGAGCTCATGCACATCATGACGCGCCTCGAGCGGCACTACCGCGACATGTGCGACATCGAGTTCACCGTCGAGCGCGGCAAGCTCTGGATGCTGCAGACGCGCGTCGGCAAGCGCACGCCCGAGGCCGCCTTCCGGATCGCGGTGCACATGGTCGACGAGGGCCTCATCCAGATGGACGAGGCGGTCCTCCGCGTCACCGGCGACCAGCTCGCGCAGCTGATGTTCCCCCGCTTCGACGAGTCCTCGGACCGCACGCTCCTCGCCACCGGCATGAACGCCTCCCCCGGCGCAGCCGTCGGCAAGGCGGTCTTCGACTCCGACACGGCCGTGGAGTGGGCCGAGCGGGGCGAGGACGTGATCCTCGTCCGCAAGGAGACCAACCCCGACGACCTTCGCGGGATGGTCGCCGCCCGCGGCATCCTCACCAGCCGCGGCGGCAAGACCTCGCACGCCGCGGTGGTCGCCCGCGGGATGGGGCGTACGTGCGTGTGCGGGGCGGAGTCGCTCGACGTCGACGCCAAGGCCAAGGAGTTCCGCGTCCGCGGTGGCGAGACGGTCCGCGAGGGCGACGTCATCTCCATCGACGGCACGACCGGTGAGGTCTTCGCGGGCGCCGTGCCCGTCTCGGACTCGGTGGTGGTGCGCCACTTCGAGGGTGAGAAGCTCGACGACGACCTGGCCCACGCGGTCGCACGGATCATGGCCCACGCCGACGGCGCGCGCCGCCTGCGCGTGCGTACCAACGCCGACACCCCCGAGGACGCCGCCCGAGCCCGTCGCTTCGGCGCCCAGGGCATCGGCCTCTGCCGCACCGAGCACATGTTCCTCGGCGAACGGCGCGAGCTCGTCGAGAAGCTCATCGTCGCCGAGGGCGAGGAGGGCCAGGAGGCGGCGCTCGACGCCCTGCTGCCCCTGCAGCGGCAGGACTTCACCGAGATCCTCGAGGCGATGGACGGCCTCCCGGTGACCATCCGCCTGCTCGACCCGCCGCTGCACGAGTTCCTGCCCGACCTCACCGACCTCAGCGTGGAGGTGGCCCTCGCTGAGGAGCGCGGCGAGGACGACGAGCACGCCAAGGTCCTGCTGACCCACGTCCGCCGGCTGCACGAGCAGAACCCGATGCTCGGGCTGCGCGGTGTGCGCCTCGGCATCCAGATCCCCGGGCTCTTCCGCATGCAGGCCCGCGCGATCGCCGAGGCCGCCGCCGACCGCAAGCAGGTCCACGGCACGCCGTTGCCGGAGATCATGGTCCCGCTGGTCGCCAGCGTGCGTGAGCTCGAGATCGTCCGCGCCGAGATCGACCGGGTGGTCGAGGAGGTCCAGGAGGCGCGCGGGGTCAAGCTCGACATCGCCGTCGGCACCATGATCGAGCTGCCGCGCGCCGCGTTCCTCGCCGACCGCATCGCCCGGGACGCGGACTTCTTCTCCTTCGGCACCAACGACCTCACGCAGATGGCGTGGGGCTTCTCGCGTGACGACGTCGAGTCCGCCTTCTTCTCCCGCTACTTCGAGCACGGGATCTTCGACGTCTCCCCCTTCGAGTCGCTCGACCAGCTCGGCGTCGGCGGCATGGTCGAGATGGGCACGATGAAGGGCCGCGAGACCAACGCCGACCTCAAGGTCGGCGTGTGCGGCGAGCACGGCGGCGATCCCCGGTCGGTGCACTTCTTCGACCGGGTGGGGCTCAACTACGTGTCCTGCTCCCCGTTCCGGGTGCCGATCGCCCGGCTGGAGGCCGGGCGATCGGTCCTGGAACAGCGCTGACGCCTAGAGCTGACGCCTAGAACAGCGCTGAGGCCAGGTTGCGACGACCCGCGAGGACGCGCGGGTCGTCGTTGCCGACCGCGGCGAAGAGGCCGAGCAGGTGGTCGCGCGCGCGGGACCTCTCGGGGTCGGCGGTGCGCGCGACCAGGTTCACCAGGCGGGTCAAGGCGTCCTCGACGTGTCCACCGAGCATGTCGAGGTCCGCGACCATCGTCTGGGCGTCCACGTCGTCGGGGTTCTCCGCCGCGGCCGCCCGGGCCTGGGCCAGGTCGACGCCCTGCGTGCGCTGCATGACCTTGGCGATCGCGAGGCCGCCGGCGGCCTCCACGTCGGCGGGGTTGGAGTCGACGAGCTTCTGGTACTCCGCCACCGCCTGGTCGATGTCCCCCGCAGCGAGCGCGTCCTGGGCCGGCGCGTAGCGCGGGTCCACGACCTCCTCCTCGCCGTCGGCCGCCGGCGCACCCGCGGACCGCGGCTGGTGGCGCCCGGTGATGCCCTGGGTGGTGAGCTGCTGGCCGACCTGGGTGAGCGCGGTGCGCAGCTCCTCGATCGGCAGCGGGTCCTGGATCAGCGGCATCGGGCGACCGTCGACGACGGCCACCACGAGCGGGATCGACGGGATCTGCATGGCCTGGGCGATCTGCGGGACGGCGTCGATGTCGACCCGGCCGAGGAGGTAGCGACCGTCGTGCTCGCCCACCACGGTCTCGAGGTCGTCGGCCAGCTGGCCGCTCTCGGGCATGCGGGTGCGCGAGTAGAACACCAGGAGCACCGGCGCCGTCATCGACTGCTCGAGCAGCGACTGGAAGTTCTGCTCGTCCACGACCACGCTGTACGACGACCCGCCACCGGCCGGCGTACCGGTCGGGGCACCACCGGGCCGGGCCCCCGCCTGCGGGGCGGGCTGTCCCAGACCGGAGAGGTCGATGGCTCCTGGGCGGCTGAACGGCTGCTGCGTCATGGCTCAATCCTAGGGAGGAGGCCCACGTCCGTGGGCAGGGGTCGGTAGCCTCGGACACATGGGCTCCCGGGCAACGACGCTGCCACCACGCCTGCGCCGCAACCTCGGGCTGCTCGGACGCTTCGGCGTCGTCGGGCTCTCGGGCGTCGTGGTCAACATGGTCACGCTGATCGCGCTGCGCAAGGTGGGTCCGCACTTCGACGATGCGGTCGTCGGACTGGCCATGTCGGACTTCAACCTCCGCTGGTACCACGTCTACTCCACGGCGGCCTTCCTCGTGGCGAACCTGTCCAACTTCCAGCTCAACCGCAGCTGGACCTTCCAGAGCAGCCGGCACTCGCGCTGGTGGCACGAGTACTGGCCGTTCCTGGTGGTCGGCCTCGGCGGCCAGGTCGTGGGACTCGCGCTGCTCACCCTCTTGATGCACCCCCACTCGCCGATGAGCCTGCCGACCGACGTCTTCGACGACTCGTCCGGCCTCCGCAACCGGCTCTACTGGTCGCAGCTCGTCGTCATCGGGCTGGTCACGCCCCTGTCGTTCGTGCTCAACAAGCTGTGGACCTTCGCCGCCGTCCGCACCGGTCGGCTCGACCTCGCCGATCCCCTCCACGAGGGTGAGGTGCTGCTCGAGGAGGACGTGGTCTGAGACGGCCTCGGTCGCGGCCGGGGCCGGGCACCTCCCGACCTGTCGTCAGGCGCTACCACGTGGTAGAAAGTGCGCCGAAGATCGTCGGGAGGGGCGCGGGAGATATGACTTCGGGGTCATACGACTTCACCGGCTACGAGGTGCTCGTCGTCGGCGGGACGCGCGGCGACGGCCACACCCTCGCGACGTCGTTCGCGCGGGCCGGAGCATCGGTGACGGTCACCGGCACGATGATGCTGCGCGCCCTCTACGACACCGACCTGTCGCCCTTCGACTACGAGTCGGTCAACCTCGCCCGCCAGGACTCGATCGACCACCTCGTCGGCATGGTCGACCACCTCGACGTCCTCGTGCTCGCCGCCTCGTGCAACCTCCCCTTCGACCTCCCGCCGTCCGAGCGCGACTTCATCGCGGAGGCCGCCCGGTCGGGTCTGATCGGTCCGACCTTCCTCACCACACGGCTGCGGCTCAAGCTCAGCCAGAGCCCGGCGCTCGGGGGCGGGTGCGTGGTCAACACCGGCGCCGTACGCGCCTGGCTCGAGCTCTCCAGCACGCCGGAGGAGGCCCAGGCCCAGGTCATCGAGTCGACCGCCCGCGCCGGGCAGAAGTGGGCCGGGCTCGGCGTGCGGGTCAACTCGGTGCTGCCCGCCCCACGCCAGGTGCTCCCCCGCCAGTACGCCCCGGACCCGCACCCGGTCGGCGGCAGCCGCGTCGCGGGTGGCACCCTGGTGCGCCACCAGCAGCAGCTGGGCGACGCCGTCGCGGACGCCGCCCTCTTCCTCGCCAGCAGCTCGGCCGCGCGGATCACGGGACAGACGCTCCGCCTCGGCTGAGCTCCCGCGCATTTTCCGCGAAACCGCCTCGGCCGCCCGCCGGAGCGACGTACATTGATGAACAGAACTGCTACGTGCACTCCACAAGAGGGCCACGCGGCGCACCGTCACATCCGGCTCATCCCGCCGGTCCTCACTCGGAAGGACGAGCTCTCGGTGAGCGAGATCCCGATGGCCGAACCCACCCCTCAGCACGTGTCACGGCCCACGAGCCGCACCCCCATCCCCGGCGGCTCGTGGGCCGGGCGGGCCTCCCGGCACCGCCGCGACCAGGTGCGCGCCCGCGGCCCGGAGTCCACGCTCGAGGGCCCCACCGGCCCGGTCGAGTCGACCCGCGCGGTGGATGCCCCTGATGCGAGCCGCGTGCAGGAGCTCTGCGCGCCCGTCGTCCAGATGCTCATGCGCGAGCTCGACGGCCTGTCGTCGGTGCTGGTGTGCACGACCGGCGGGAGGCCGCTCGCGGCGTTCGGGCTCGCCGAGGCCGACGCGACGTCTGCCGCGCGCGGGGCGCGGTCGATGTTCACCGCCGGCGGCGGCCGCCCGGCCGGCCGGGCGGGAGACGCCGGGGTCACGACGGTCAAGCTGACCTCCGGAGCGACCCACACCGTGATCACGCTGGTCGACACCCCGGAGCACGGCGACCACCTGCTGTCCGTCGCGTGCCAGGGCGCCAGCCTGGCCGCGGTGCTGCTCCGCACGCGCCAGGCTGCCGACGACCTCCGCCCGATCCTGTCAGCGGCTGCTGTCGAGTAGCTCGTCGGCCGCGGCGTAGGGGTCGACGTCCCCGGCCGCCACGCGGCCCGCGAGGACGTCGAGGTCGGCGCCGCCGGTCTCCCCCCAGCGCGCGCGCATCGTGGCCAGGGCGATGGCCTCGACCTCGCGGCGCGCCCGGAGCGTACGCCGCCGGGTCAGCTCGCCGGACTCGGCGAGCCACTCGGCGTGCCGGTCGATCTCCGCCAGCAGCTCGTCGATGCCCTCCCCCGTGCTGGCCACGGTCTTGAGGACGGGCTGACGCCAGCCACCCTCGCGCCGCTCGGCCATCGAGAGCATCGTCCGCAGCTCGCGGCGGGTGCGGTCGGCGCCCTCGCGGTCGGCCTTGTTGACGGCGTAGACGTCGCCGATCTCGAGGATGCCGGCCTTGGCCGCCTGGATCCCGTCACCCATGCCGGGCGCGAGCAGCACGAGCGTGGTGTCGGCCAGGCCGGCCACCTCCACCTCGCTCTGCCCGACGCCGACCGTCTCCACGATGACCACGTCGCACCCGGCCGCGTCGAGGACCCGCACAGCCTGCGGGGTCGACCACGCCAGGCCGCCGAGATGCCCGCGGGCGCCCATCGAGCGGATGTAGACGTCCTTGTCGAGGGCGTGGTCACCCATCCGCACCCGGTCGCCGAGCAGCGCGCCACCCGAGAACGGGGACGACGGGTCGATCGCCAGCACCCCGACGCGCCTGCCGGCGCGCCGCATGCCGGCGACCAGGGCGTTGGTCGAGGTCGACTTGCCGACGCCGGGCGACCCGGTGATGCCGAGCACGTGGGCGCGTCCGGCGTGCTCGCGCAGCGCCGACATCACCTCTCGCAGCAGCGGTGACGCGTCCTCGACCAGGGTGATCAGCCGGGCCACCGCCGCGGGATCACCCCGGCGTGCCCGTGCGACCAGGTCGGGGACCGCGTGGGCGCCCCGCCTGGTCACGCGTGCCTCCCCGTCCTCGTCAGGAGGCGGGGACGCGGATGATCAGCGCGTCACCCTGGCCACCGCCGCCGCACAGGGCCGCGGCACCCACGCCGCCACCGCGACGCTGGAGCTCCAGGGCCAGGTGCAGCACGATGCGCGCCCCCGACATCCCGACCGGGTGGCCGAGCGCGATCGCGCCGCCGTTGACGTTGACACGGTCCTGGTCGACGCCGAGCTGGCGCGCGGACTCGATGCCGACCGCGGCGAAGGCCTCGTTGAGCTCGAAGAGGTCGATGTCGGAGACCGCGATGCCCTCCTTCTCCGCCGCCTTCGCGATGGCGTTGGCAGGCTGGAGCTGGAGCGAGGAGTCGGGGCCGGCGACCTGGCCGGAGGCGCCGATCTCGGCGATCCAGGTCAGGCCGAGCTCCTCCGCCTTGGCCTTGCTCATCACGACCACGGCGCAGGCGCCGTCGGAGATCTGGGACGCCGAGCCGGCGGTGATGCTGCCCTCCTTGGCGACGGGACGCAGGCCGGCGAGGGACTCGACGGTGGTGTCCCCGCGCACGCCCTCGTCCTCGGCGACCGTGATGTCGCCCTTGCGCGTCGAGATGGTCACCGGGACGACCTCGTCGTCGAAGAGGCCGTTCTTCCAGGCGAGAGCGGCGCGCTGGTGGGACTGCGCCGCGAACGCGTCCTGCTCCTCGCGGGTCAGGTTGGCGCCGGCCGCGTTGCAGCCGTCGGTCAGGTTGATCATCGCCTGGTGGGTGAACTGGTCGTAGAGCGCGTCGTAGGCCATCGAGTCGACGAGCGCGGTGTCGCCGTACTTGAAGCCCTCACGGCTCTTGGGAAGCAGGTGCGGGGCCTGCGTCATCGACTCCATGCCGCCGGCGACGACGACCTCGTGCTCACCGGCACGGATCAGCTGGTCGGCCATCGCGATGGCGTTGATGCCGGACAGGCACACCTTGTTGATGGTGATGGAGGGGACGCTCATCGGGATACCGGCCTTGACGGCGGCCTGGCGGGCGGTGATCTGACCCGTGCCGGCCTGGATGACCTGGCCCATGATCACGTAGTCGACCTGCTCGCCGGTGACGCCGGCCTTCTCCAGGGCGCCCTTGATGGCGACCCCACCGAGGTCGGCCGCCGACTGGTCCTTGAGGCCACCGAGCAGGCGACCGATCGGGGTGCGGGCCCCGGCGACGATGACGGATCCGGTCATGAGCTGTTCCTCCAGGCGTTGCGAGATGGGCGGCAGGTGCCGTCGATTCGGACGATACCCACCGCTCCTGTGGCTCCGGGAGGGGGTGAGCGGGCATTCACCGTGAGGCACACGTCACACCCCCTCGCGCCCCGCGCCGGTGAAGTGCACGATGTGCTCCATGAGCGCGCCCGACCTGCCTGCCGACGTCCAGCACCTGTTCACCGCCATCGACCACGTCGGCATAGCCGTGCCCGACCTCGACGAGGCGATGGCCTTCTACCGCGACGCCTACGGCATGCGGGTCCTCCACGAGGAGGTCAACGAGGAGCAGGGCGTGCGCGAGGCGATGGTCGGGGTCGGCGACTCGGGCTCGTGCATCCAGCTGCTGGCCCCGCTGACGCCCGAGTCGACCATCGCGAAGTTCCTCGACCGCAACGGCCCGGGCATCCAGCAGCTCGCGTTCCGGGTCGACGACGTCGAGCACGTCGCCGCCGTGCTGCGCGAGCGGGGGCTGCGCCTGTTGTACGACGCCCCCCGGCGCGGCACCTCCGACAGCCGGGTCAACTTCATCCACCCCAAGGACGCGGGCGGCGTCCTGGTCGAGCTGGTGGAGCCCGCCGCCCACGCACACTGAGCAAGCCACGCGAGGTATCTCACACCTCCGCCCACGCGAGGTTACTCGCCGGTATCTTCACCCCCGATCGTCACACCGATGCCTCACACACCGTGATTTCAGGAGACACCCGTGCACAACATCCTCGAAGCCATCCAGTCCGGCGACGCCACCTCTGAGGACTTCGCCAGCCTCGAGCTCCCCGAGTCCTACCGCGCCGCCTTCGTGAAGAAGGACGAGGTCGACATGTTCGAGGGGATGACCTCGAAGGAGAAGGACCCGCGCAAGTCGCTCCACGTCGACGAGGTCCCGCTCCCCGAGCTCGGCCCGGGCGAGGCCTTCGTCGCGGTGATGGCCAGCGCCATCAACTACAACACCGTGTGGACCTCGATCTTCGAGCCGGTCTCCACCTTCGGCTTCCTCGAGCGCTACGGCCGCAACTCCGAGCTGACCAAGCGCCACGACCTGCCCTACCACGTGGTGGGCTCGGACCTGTCCGGCGTCGTGCTGAAGACGGGTCCTGGCGTCACGAAGTGGAAGCCGGGTGACCGCGTGGTCGCCCACTGCCTCTCGGTGGAGCTCGAGGGTCCCGACGGCCACAACGACACGATGCTCGACACCGAGCAGCGGATCTGGGGCTTCGAGACCAACTTCGGCGGCCTGGCCGACGTCGCGATGGTCAAGGCGAACCAGCTCATGCCCAAGCCCGAGCACCTCACGTGGGAGGAGGCCGCCTCCCCCGGCCTCGTCAACTGCACGGCGTACCGCCAGCTGGTCTCCAAGAACGGCGGCGACATGAAGCAGGGCGACAACGTCCTCATCTGGGGCGCCTCCGGCGGCCTCGGCGGCTTCGCGACGCAGTACGCCCTCAACGGCGGCGCCACGCCCGTGTGCGTGGTCTCCAACGAGGAGAAGGCCGCCATCGCCCGCAGCATGGGCGCGGAGCTGATCATCAACCGCTCCGAGGAGGGCTACAAGTTCTGGAACGACGAGGGCACCGAGCAGGACCCCCGCGAGTGGAAGCGCTTCGGCGCCCGCATCCGCGAGCTCACCGGCGGCGAGGACATCGACATCGTCTTCGAGCACCCCGGGCGTGAGACCTTCGGCGCCTCGGTCTTCGTCACCCGCAAGGGCGGCACCATCACCACCTGCGCGTCGACCTCGGGCTACATGCACGAGTACGACAACCGCTACCTGTGGATGAACCTCAAGCGGATCATCTCCAGCCACTTCGCCAACTACCGCGAGTCGTGGGAGGCCAACCGCCTCATCGCCAAGGGCAAGATCCACCCGACCCTGTCGAAGACCTACACCCTGGACGAGGTCGGCCAGGCCTCGCTCGACGTCCACCAGAACGCCCACCAGGGCAAGGTCGGCGTCCTGTGCCTCTCCCCCGAGGAGGGCCTCGGCGTCCTCGACCACGAGATGCGCGCGCAGCACGAGACCGCGATCAACCGGTTCCGGGGCGTCTGACCCCACCCCTTCGGAGGACCTCCGAGACACCTCGCACCCCGGTTCGCGGGCCGAAAATCCGGTCGCCCGCGAGCCGGGGTGTGTTCTTCCCCGGGCATCGGACAGACTGGCACCCGACGAGCAAGACAAGCAGTCCGTACGACGTGAGAGTGGGTGTCGCAGCATGAGCTCCGACAAGGGTCTGTCCATCTTCGACGAGCCGGAGTCCTCCGACGAGGCGGCCGAGGAGACCCAGGTGCTCCCGGTCACACCGAAGGACCAACCGAAGGCGGCGACCACCCCGGCAGCGAAGCCGGCGAAGCCCGCCGAGCCGGCACCGACGTCGGAGCCGGCCGCGACCGAGGCGCCGCGGACCGAGCCGGTCAGGGCGGCGAAGCCCGCCGAGCCCGAGGTCGAGGCCACCCGCCGGGCCCCCGTGGTCCCGCCGGCTGCGACCCCGGCTGCCACCCCGTCGGGCCCCGCCGCACCGCGCCCGCCGGCCCAGCCGGTGCCGGCGCCCTCGGCGGCCCCGCTGCCGCTGGTGCGCCGCGGCGGCTACGACAAGGCGGCCGTCGACCAGCGCGTGGGCCAGCTCCAGACCGAGAAGTCCGGCCTCGCGAGCAGCCTGGCGAGCAGCGAGCAGCGCGTGATCGAGCTCGAGGCCGAGCTCGAGCGCATGCGCTCCGAGCTGGAGGAGAACGCCAACCCGACCTACGCCGGACTCGGTGGCCGCGCCACGTCGATGCTCAGGCTGGCCGAGGACGAGGCCTCCGACGTGCGTGCCGCCGGTCGCCGTGACGCCGCCGAGATCAGGGCCCAGGCCGAGCGCGACGCCCAGAGCATCCGCGCCGACGCCGCCCGCGAGGCCGACGACATGCGCATGGTGCAGCTCAAGGAGCTCGACGAGATGCGCTCCCGGCTCACCGCCGACGCCGAGACCGAGCGCAGCCTGGCCAAGGCCGAGGCCGAGGACGTCCTGGCCGCCGCGCGGCGCGAGGCCGACCAGCTCCGGCTGGCCGCCCAGCAGGAGACCAACGAGCTGCGCGTGACCGCGACGCGCGAGGCCGAGCAGGCCCGCGCCGCCGCGGACCGGGAGGTGCAGGAGGCCCGACGCACGCTCGCGGTGGAGAAGGAGCGGCTCACCCGCGAGGCGGCCGACCACCACAGCAACGCCACAGCTGAGACCCAGCGCCTCGTCGCAGAGGCCGAGGAGCGCGCCAACGCCGCCGAGCAGCGTGCCCGCGAGGCCACTGCCCAGGCCAACAGCCACCGCCAGCAGGCCCAGAGCGAGGCCGAGGGCCTGCTGACCCGCGCGCGCCGCGAGGCCGAGCAGATCGTGGCGTCGGCCCGCACCCAGGCCGACTCGATCGGGACGACGCGCGCTGCGGAGGCCGAGCGCGAGCTCGCCAACATCCAGGCCGAGGTCGACCGGGTCGCCAAGCGGCGCGACGCGATCACCGCCCAGCTCGGGGCCCTGCGCGACGTGGTCGCCGGGTTCGACGAGGACCGGTCCTGAGCTGGGGCACCCGGCTCCGGGAGGCGATCGCCTCCCGCGACGCCGGGGAGGACACCCCGACGGACACCGCCGGCACCGAGCCGGCCACTGCGGGTGGGGCCGTGGAGCAGGCGAGCACCCACGCCGACCGCGCCGAGGCTGCGGCCGACGCCGCCGAGGAGTCCGCGCAGTCGGCCGCTGACATCGCCGAGGAGATCGACGACGCCACCGACCTCGTGGTCGACGACGCGACGCCGGCGCCGTACGTCCCCGTCGAGCCCGTCGCGCCGCCGGCCCAGCTGCTGCGGCACTCCCCCTTCAACATCGGCTTCTTCGGGGCGCTGGGCGCCCTCATCGCGATCTTCCTGTCCCAGCAGCTCCTCAGCATCTCCTCGATCCTGATCCTGCTGGTGATGTCGATGTTCCTGGCGATCGGGCTCAACCCGGTGGTGGAGTTCTTCATGCGCCGCGGGCTGCGCCGCGGCCTGTCGGTGCTCCTCGTGCTGGTCGTGGTGATCAGCGTGCTGACGCTCTTCGTCGTCGCCGTCGCCCCGGTGATCAGCGAGCAGATCGCCCTGATCACGCGCAACGCTCCCGGCTGGCTCGACGACCTCCAGACCAACCGGCAGGTGCAGAAGCTCGACGACAAGTACGACGTCATCGCCAAGGCGCGCGACTACATCCAGAACGGCGACTTCGGGCAGAGGGTGTTCGGCGGCGCCCTCGGGGTCGGCCTCCGGGTGCTCTCCGCCCTGACCAACAGCCTGATCGTGCTCGTGCTGATGATCTACTTCCTCGCCTCGCTGCCGAGCATCAAGCACGCGGGCTACTCGCTCGCCCCGGCCTCGAAGCGTCCGCGGGTCAGCGACCTGGGCGACCGCATCATCCGCTCCACCGGGGCCTACGTCGCCGGCGCGTTCCTCGTCGCGCTGTGCGCCGGGCTGAGCACGCTGGTCTTCTCGTTCATCGTCGGGCTCGGCGACTACGCCTTCGCGCTCGCGTTCGTGGTGGGCCTGTTCTCGCTCATCCCGGTCGTCGGTGCGTTCATCTCCGGCGCGATCATGACGCTGCTGGGCCTGACGGTCTCACCGACCGTGGCGCTGGTCGCGCTGGTCTACTACCTCGCCTACCAGCAGGTCGAGTCCTACTTCATCTACCCGCGGATCATGAAGAAGTCGGTCGACATCCCGGGCTCGGTGACCGTGGTCGCCGCCTTGGTCGGCGGCTCCCTCATGGGCGTCGTCGGCGCCCTGCTGGCCGTGCCGGTCGCGGCGGCGCTCCTGCTGCTGCACCGCGAGGTGTTCCTCAAGCGGCAGGACGCTCGCTGACCGGCTCGGGCTCGGGCAGGGGCTCGACCAGCAACGGTGCACGCCCCTCGCCCAGCTTGACCACCACGACGCCGGCCAGGACCAGCAGACCACCTGCCAGCTGGATCGCGCGGGGCAGCTCGCCGAGCAGCAGCCAGGTCCAGAGCACGGCCGCGAGGACCTCCCCGAGCGCGACGAACGACGCGAGCCGGCTACCGAGGCGGCGGCCGGCCGCGATCCCGGTGACGTAGGCGAAGGCCGCGGTCACCAGTCCCAGTGCGAGGACGGGCTGCCACCAGGGCAGCGAGAAGCCGGCGTAGACGGCGTCCGCGGTGGACACGTCGAACGGCAGCACGCCGATCGCGGCGGCGCCGAGCAGGAGCGCCCCGCCGACCAGCAGCCCACCGGCAGCCAGGCTGATGCCGGGCAGGCCGTTGCTCTCGTCGGCGGAGATGACGAAGTACGACGCCGCCCCGACCATGGCGCCCAGCGCCCACAGCACGCCCACGGTGCTCAGCTGGGCGCCCGAGACGACGTCGAGCACGAGCACGAGGCCGCAGGCCGCGATGGCAGCACCCAGCAGGGTCAGGCCCGACGGCCGGTGCCCGTGGCGCAGCCACAGCCACATCACGACCGCGACGGGCGCGGTGTACTCCAGCAGGAGCGCGACGCTGACCTGCATGTAGGTGACGGCGTAGAAGTAGCACAGCTGGGCGCCCGCGACCGCGGAGGTGCCGTAGACGGCGACGATGCCCGCGTTGTCGCGCACGAGGTGCCAGCGACCGCGCAGGGCCAGGATGCCCGGGACCAGGAGGACGGCGGCCGCGATGGCGACCCGGAGCCCGACCGCCGCCCCGGCGCTCCACCCGGTGTCGAGCAGGCCGCGCGCGAGCGCACCGGACAGCCCGAACGACGTCGCCGACGCCACGGCGAGGAGCAGGCCCGCGCCCGCCCGGGACGCAGCAGTGTCATGGGTCAAAGACGTCACGGTCATGACCGTATGGCGCGAGTGTGTAATGTGTCAACATGCTTTTCACGGATGACACCGACGCGGCCCTGCAGGCAGCGGTCGCGCTGGTCAACTCCACCGACGAGCCCGGCGACCCGCTCGGCTCGGTCGACGACCTGTCCGCGTTCCTGGCCGGCTGGTCCTACACCGGGCGCCACGACGCCACGCCGGCCGAGCTCGAGGCCGTACGTCGCCTGCGTCCCGCGCTCAAGGCCCTGCTGCTGTCCGAGCGCGACGAGGCGGTGGAGATCGTCAACGCCATGCTCGCCGAGGCCAAGGCACTCCCCCAGCTGCAGCGCCACGACCAGTGGGACTGGCACCTGCACGCGGTCGACCCGGACCGGCCGCTCGACGAGCGGGTGGTCGTGGAGACGGCCATGGCGATGGTCGACGTGATCCGCGCCGACGAGATGTCGCGTCTCGACCGGTGTGCGGCCGACGACTGCGACGACGTCGTGCTCGACCTGTCGCGCAACCGCTCCCGCCGCTACTGCTCGACCACCTGCGGCAACCGCGAGGCCGTCGCGGCCTACCGCGCCCGCCAGAAGGCCTGAGCCGGGTCCGAGCCGGAGCCGGTCAGGCGAGGAACCGCTTCATCACCTCGAGGAAGACCTCGGGCTGCTCGGAGTGGACCCAGTGGCCGGCATCCTTGACCATCACCCGGCGGTTGCGCGGGAAGCGGCGGTCCATCTCCACCGCGTGCTCGTCGGAGATGTAGTCCGAGCGGGCGCCTCCCACCCACAGCACAGGACCGTCGTACGACGCGTCCCCCAGCGCCTCATCGGGCCACCCGGTGAGGCCGTCCATGTGCTCGCCGAGCAGGTCGAGGTTGAGCTGCCAGTGCCAGCCGTCGTCGGTGCGCCGCAGGTTCTGCAGCAGGAAGCTGCGCACCACGCGGTTGGGCACCGCCTCGCGCAGGGCCTCCTCGGCCTGGTCGCGCCGCTCGATGGCGGAGAGGTCCATCGACCGCATGGTCTCGATGTAGCCGACGAACTCGCGGCCGCTCGGGTAGGCCACCGGTGCGACGTCGACCACCGCGAGGCGCTCGACCTGCTCGGGGTGCCGCAGCGCGAGGCACATCGCGATCTTGCCGCCCATCGAGTGGCCCACGAGCGCCACCGGCCCCTCGGGCTCGAGCTGTGCGGCCACCAGGTCGGCCAGCTCGACGTAGTCGAACGTCTCGGTCCACGGCGAGCGCCCGTGGTTGGGCATGTCCAGCAGCAGCACCCGGTGCTCGGAGCTCAGTGCCTTGGCGACCTGCGTCCAGTTCTTGCCCTGGCCGAACAGGCCGTGGCAGAACGCGACCGTCGACCCGTGTCCCGGGGACCCACCGAGGACCGTCGTGTGCAGGCTCACCCGGCCATCCTGCCGCAGCAGGCGGGATCAGACGCGGGCGGGCTGGTCCTCGGCGGTCAGCGGCTGCGCGATGTCCTCGAGCGCCTGCCCCTCGGCCTTGACGCCGAGGAAGATCTCGACGACCCCGCCGATCACCATCAGGGCGGCGCCGATGAAGTAGCCGATCGCGATGCCCGTGATGTCGCCGCTCTCGCTGGCGTTGTCGATGAGGCGGCCGAACAGCAGCGGTCCGGTGATGCCGCCGGCGGCGGTGCCGATGGCGTAGAAGAACGCGATGCACAGCGCCCGGGTCTCCATCGGGAAGATCTCCGAGGCGGTCAGGTACGCCGCGCTCGCACCGGCGGAGGCGAAGAAGAAGATCACCGCACCGAAGAGCGTCAGGGTCACCGCGGTCAGGCTGCCGAGCATGGTGCCGGCGACGGCCAGCAGGACGCCGGAGAGGATGTAGGTGCCCGCGATCATCCGCACCCGCCCCAGCGAGTCGAAGAGCGGGCTGAGCAGCAGGGCGCCGAGGAAGTTGCTGGCGGCGAAGACCGCGAGGTACCACCCGGTCTGCTTGACGTCGAGGAACGTGCCGAGGGTGTCGCCGTAGGTGAAGAAGAAGGCGTTGTAGAGGAACGCCTGGCCCACGAAGAGCGAGAAGCACAGGATCGTGCGACGCGGATACATCGTGAAGACGGTCCTGGCGATGAGCGCGAGGCTGATCGTCCTGCGCTGGCGGATGGTGATCGTGTCGTCGACGCCGCGCAGCTTCTCGCCGGTCTCCACCTCCACGGTGCGCTCGATGCCGCGGACGATGCGCTCGGCCTCCTCCTCGCGCTCGTGGATGAAGAGCCAGCGCGGGCTCTCCGGGACGTGCCGGCGCACGATGAGGATCCCGACCGCGAGGATCGCCCCGAGCGCGAAGGCCGCGCGCCAGCCCCAGCTCGGGTCGACGACGTGGGGGTCGAGCAGCGGAATGGTGAGCAGCGAGCCCAGCGCGGCACCCACCCAGAACGAGCCGTTGATCGCGACGTCGACGCGGCCCCGGTACTTCGCCGGGATGAGCTCGTCGATCGCGGAGTTGATGGCGGCGTACTCGCCACCGATGCCGGTGCCGGTGAGGAAGCGGCAGGCGAAGTACCACGCCGGGTTCATCGAGAACGCGGTCAGCACCGTGGCGACCGTGTAGACGCCGAGGGTGATGAGGAAGAGCTTCTTGCGGCCGAACCGGTCGGTGAGCTGTCCGAAGAACAGCGCGCCGACGCACGCGCCGGCGACGTACATCGCTCCGGCCATGCCCACGTCTGAGCTCGACAGGCCCAGGCCGGTGTCGTTGGGCTTGAGCGCCTCCGACATCGAGCCGACGATCGTGACCTCGAGGCCGTCGAGGATCCAGACGGTGCCGAGCCCGATGACCACCAGCCAGTGCCATCGGGCCCACGGCAGCCGGTCCATCCGGGCGGGGATGTCAGTGGTGATCGTGCCTGTCTCGACTCCGGCCATGCCTGGCGACGCTAGACCTGCGCGCACCGGGCGAGCACACCCCTGAGGGCGAACGCCCCCGACTGCGGTGCGGGCTCAGAAGTCGAAGCCGTCGAAACCGTCGAACATGCCGCCGATGCCGTCGCCGATGCCGCCGAAGAGGTCGCCGATGCCCTCGCCGATCGCCCCGATGCCGTCACCGATGCCGTCGAAGCCGCCGCCGAAGAGCATGCCCATGAACATCCAGTCCATCGGCGAGAACGTGCCGAAGTAGCCCTGGGCGTAGGGCTGGTAGGCGCGCCCGCCCTGCCAGTAGGGCACCCGGCGCGACCCGACCATCACCTTGCGGATGTCGGGCTCGGCACCGGCACGCACCCGCTCGACGTCGAGCGCGCACGCCGGGACGTCACGCGAGGTGCCGCCCGGCGGCGTCCACGGGACGTCGGCGACCGACAGGCCGTGGCGCGGGTCGAAGAAGCAGGGAGGACGACGCTGCGGGAGCGGCTGCCCGGCCACGCGGGCCCGCACGCAGGCCATGGCGTAGCGCCCGTCCTCGAGGATCTCCGTGACGTGCCGGACGTCCTCGGCGCGGGTCAGCCCGGCCGCGGCGACCTTGGCGGCCTCGTAGGAGTCGAGCGCACGCTGGTAGTCGGCGTTGGCGCCCGGGTCGAGCTGCTCCCCGGCCAGGTCGATGTCGAGGTCCTGGAGCTCGACGCCCAGCGCGGTGACGTCCTCCTCGGCCAGCCGCTTCACGGGCGCCACCTCGGCCTCGACGCGTGCCAGCTCGCGGTTCTTGCCCGACTTCCCGGCCGCCACGGCGACCGCGACGAGCCCGCCGAGGACGACCAGCACGAGGACGAGTTCCATGGGCCCAGCGTACGAGAGGCGACAAGGTCCGCACGCACGAGCAGGTCGCCCACCGTCCCCCGACGATGTGCGACCTGCTCAGAGAGGCGGCCGGTGGGCTGCGGGACCCTCCCCTGTGCGGTCCCGACACCCTCGGCGTACGAGTACCCTCCCGCGAACACCCCGGTGTCAGCATCCGTAGTCCTACGTATCTCTCGTGCGCGAGGCGATAGGTTCGGTGCGTGCTGTCCCCGTGCCTCGGTCGCGACGACGTCCAGCGTGCGTTGGGCGAGGCACTCGACGAGTCCCGCTGGGTCACGGTCGTCGGCCCTCCCGGCAGCGGCAAGACGCTCCTGGTGCGCCACGCCGCCGCCGACTCCGCAGCCTCCTGGGTCGACGCGCGCAACCTGCGCAGCCTCGACGACGTGCTCGTCGCCGCGTTGGAGAGCCTCGAGTCGGAGACGGCACCCGGCGACTCGCTCGCCGGCGCCCTCGGGAGAGCCGTGGACGGCCGCGAGTGCCTGCTGGTGCTCGACGGGCTCGACCTCGACGCCACCGACGCCGGGCCCGCGCTGCAGACGATGCTCGAGAGCACCACCGACGCCCGCGTGGTGGTCACCGCCCGGACCACCGCCGGCCAGCCGCTCGAGACGGTCGTGCGCGTCGGCCCGCTGCCGGTGCCCTCCCAGCGCGCACCCCTGGAGGGGCCGGCCGTCGAGCTGTTCCTGCGCCGCATCCGCGCCGCCGGGGGCCAGCAGGTCGACCTCGCCACCCACGCCCACGAGGTACGCCGCCTGCTGAGCGCCACCGGCGGCCTGCCGCTGCTGATCGAGCAGGTGGCCGTCCAGTCGGCGCTCGTCGGCCTCAGCAACGCGATGTCGACCGTGAGCCTCGACCAGGCGGTCGACTCCGCGCACGCGCTGCTCGACGACGCGAGCGCGTCCGCGTTGCGGCGCATCGGCCTGCTGGACTTCCCGGTGGGACTCGGCGTGCTCGCCCGCGTGCTCGACGTACCCGTGCCCGAGGCGGCGGAGCTGGCCGGCAACCTCGTGCGCCGCAGCCTCCTCGAGGTCGACCAGCGTGGTCGCTTCGACATGCTCTCCCCCATCCGCGGGCGGGCCCGTGCGCTGGCCGGCGCGGACGACGTCGCCGCGGTGCAGTCCGGCCTGCTCGGCTGGGCGCAGAGCCATGCGCCGGAGCACGACAACTTCGGCGCCGCCGACGCCGAGTGGCTGCGCGACCTGCCGGCCATGCGCCACGCCGTGCTCTCCGCGTGCGCCAACCCCGAGACCCGCGCGGAGGGCTACTCCGTGGCCAACCGCATCTACTCCTCGCTCTACACCTCGATGCGCACCCGCGAGGCGGTCGAGATCATGGAGGGGGCGCTCGCCAGCGGCGACGGCCCCCCGGCGATCGGTGCCCAGATGGCTCGACGCGCGGGCATCGCCGCGTCGGAGATGCGCGGCACCTACGAGGGGCTCTGGCTGCTCGACCGCGCCGACGAGCACGCCTCCTCGGCGCCCCGCCCGGAGGAGCAGCTGGCCAAGACCGCGTCGATCCGAGCCGAGATGCACCTCGACGCCGGCGACCTCGAGCGCGCCGAGCAGGAGGCGCGACGCGCCATCGAGCTCGACCCCGAGGGCTCGATGCGCCGCCAGGCCACCCGCACGCTGGCCGACCTCTACGCCTCGCAGGGCCGCTTCGCCGAGGCCGCGCGTGCGGCCGACGAGGCGATGCCGGCGCGCACCAGCCGTGACGAGCGCTGGATCGACCTCTCGCTGCGCACCGTGCTGGCCCGCATCGCCCTCGAGCAGGGGCGCATCGCCGAGGCGGTGGCCGGCACCCGGGCGGTCGTCCTCGAGGCCCGCGAGCTCGCGGAGGACCGCGTCGGCCTGCTGGCCGAGACGCTGCTCCGCGGGCTCGACCCGACCTGGGTGCCCACCGAGGTCGTCCGCGAGACGCTGCCGTGGGCGGTCCGGCTCCCGGTGCTGGCCCAGGACGGCCGCGACCTGCTGGTGCGCGGGGAGGCACGTCAGGCGGCCGGACTGGCGGCGGACGTGGTGGCGCTCGCCGACTCGGCCCGCCTGGGTCGCGACGGCGTCGACGCCCGGCTGCTGCTCGGACGTGCCCTGGTCGACCTCGGCGACCTCGAGCAGGCCACCACGACGTACCTCACCGCCCTCGAGCAGTGCCGCACCATGCGGCTCCCCCTGCGCGCTGCCGACGTGCTCGACGGGCTGGCAGGGGTCGCCCGGTCCCGGGAGCTGCCCGAGGCGCGCGCCCTGGCGGCCGCCGCCTTCGCGCTGCGCACGCCACGGATGGCCGTCCGCTGGGGCTACTCCGCCGACTACGACGTGGTGCCCGCCGCTCGCGCGCCCCAGGAGTGGATCGACGGCGACGAGCTGTCCGGGGACGCCGTCGCCTCGATCACGGCGGTCTTCAACCGGCCCGCGACCGCACCCCCGTCGGTGCTCGACTCGCTGACCGCCGCCGAGCGGCTGGTCGCCGAGCGGGTGGCCCACGGCCTCACGAGCCGCAAGATCGCCGAGGAGCTCTTCGTCTCCCCCCGCACGGTCGACGCCCACCTGACGCACATCTACCGCAAGCTCGACATCAACACCCGCGCCCGCCTGGCCGCGCTGGTGATGGAGCAGTCCCACCTGTCGACCTAGGTGCGGCTGTCGGTGGCGGGCTGCAGGATGGGTGCATGATCCGGACCATCCAGGTGACCTTCGACGCCCACGACCCCGAGGCCCTCTCCCGCTTCTGGGCCGCCGCGATGGGCTACGTCAACCCACCGCCGCCCGGCCACGAGCTCGAGCCCGGCCAGGACCCCTTCGACGCGTGGCACGACTTCCTCGCCCGAGCCGGGGTGCCGGAGTCGGAGTGGAACTCCGCGTCCGCCGCCCAGGACCCCGACGGCCACGGCCCGCGCCTGTTCTTCCAGCAGGTCCCGGAGGGCAAGAGCGCCAAGAACCGGGTCCACCTCGACCTCCGGGCCGCCCCGGGGCTGGAGGGCGAGGAGCGGATGGCCGCCCTCGAGGCCGAGTGCGGCCGACTCGTCGCCCTCGGCGCGACCCGGGTGGAGCGGCACGAGCCGTCCCCGCCCATGACGGCCGGTCACATCGTGATGACCGACCCCGAGGGCAACGAGTTCTGCCTCGACTGACGCCCGTGAGGGGTCAGCGCGCGCTGTAGTCGCGGAAGCCGCGCCCCGCCTTGCGCCCGAGGTAGCCGGCCGTCACCAGGTGCTCCAGCAGCGGCGCCGGCGAGAAGCCCGGCTCGCGGAACTCGAGGTAGAGCTCCTTCTGGATCGCGAGCGAGACGTCGTTGCCGACCACGTCGAGCAGCTCGAACGGTCCCATCGGCAGGGCGCAGCCCAGCTTCATCGCCGTGTCGATGTCGTCGGCGGTCGCGTAGTGCGCCTCGAGCATCTTGACCGCGTCGTTGAGGTAGGGGAACAGCAGCGCGTTGACGATGAAACCGGCACGGTCGCCGCACTTCACGGCCACCTTGCCGACCTTGTCGCACAGCGCGAGCACGGTCTCGGTGACGGCCTCGTCGGTGGCGACGGTGGACACCACCTCGACCAGCTTCATGATCGCGGCGGGGTTGAAGAAGTGCATGCCGATGACGTCCTGCGGGCGCTTGGTCACCTTGGCCATGGAGATGATCGGCAGCGACGACGTGGTGGTCGCGAGGATCGCGCCGGGCTTGCAGATCTCGTCGAGGTTCTCGAACAGCGTGGTCTTGATGGCGAGGTCCTCGGCGATGGCCTCGACGACGATGTCGACGTCCTTGAGGTCGTCGAGCGAGGTGGTGCCGCGGACCCGCCCCAGCACCTCGGTCTTCTGCTCCTCGGTGGCGCGACCGCGCTGGATCTGCTTGTCGAAGTTCTTCGTGATCGTGGCGACCACGCCGTCGACCTTGTCCTGGCCGCGACCGGTGAAGAGCACGTCGTAGCCGGCCTTCGCGAAGACCTCGACGATGCCCGAGGCCATGGTGCCGGTGCCCACGACGCCGACGAGCTTGATGTCGTGGCGCAGCTGCGGCTTGTCGTCCTCGCTGGGGGTCTGCGCGTCGGCGACGACGATCGGGGAGTCCGGCGCCTCGTAGGTGTAGAAGCCGCGACCCGACTTGCGGCCCAGCAGACCCGCGGTGACGTACTGCTTGAGGATCGGCGCGGGCGCGTGCAGGCGGTCGCGGCCCTGCTTGTACATCGTGTCGAGGATCTCGTAGGCGGTGTCGAGCCCGATGAGGTCGAGCAGCGCGAGCGGGCCCATGGGGTAGCCGCAGCCGAACCGCATCGCGGCGTCGATGTCCTCGCGCGAGGCGTACTTGCCCTCGTACATCGAGACCGCGTGGTTGAGGTAGCCGAAGAGCAGGGTGTTGGCGATGAATCCGGCCTTGTCGCCGCAGACGACGGGGTTCTTGCCGAGGCCGCGCAGCAGGCCCTCGACCGCCGCGAGGACCTCGGGCTCGGTGACGACGGTGCGGATGATCTCGACGAGGTTCTGCACGGGCGCCGGGTTGAAGAAGTGGACGCCGATGACCCGGCCGGGCGCGGAGTTGGCGGTCGAGATCTCCGTGACGCTGAGGGAGGAGGTGTTCGTGGCGAGGATCGCGTCCGGTCGCACGATGCCGTCCAGCGTCCGGAAGATCGACTTCTTGACCTCCAGCGACTCCACCACGGCCTCGACCACGAGGTCGGCGACGGCGAGGTCCTGCATCTCGGTGGAGAGGGTGATCCGGCCGAGCAGCTCGTCGGCCTGCTCCTGGGTCATCTTCTCGCGCTTGACCGCGCGCCCCGTGGAGTGCTCGAGGTGCTGGCGGCCGCGCTCGAGGCCGGCGTCGTTGAGCTCGACCCCGATCACCCGGTAGCCGTTGCGGGCGAAGACCTCGGCGATGCCGGCGCCCATGGTGCCGAGGCCGATCACGCCGACGGTGGTGAACTCGCGAGTAGCCGTGTCAGTCATGGACGCATGCTCCCACGCCCTCCCCGCATCGCGGGTGTGGGAACCGTCACTCTCCGGAGCGGGCGCGCAGCACACGCCGCATCCAGATCCACCGACCGTGCCGGGACAGGCCGAGTCGCTCCTCGTCGGCCGAGATGGCGGGCTGCGCCGCGGGGCGTACTGCGTGGTCGGCCACCGGGTCCCTGTAGATTCGCCCGTCGTGAGGATCGTCGTCGCACGCTGCCAGGTGGACTACGCCGGACGGCTCTCGGCCCACCTGCCGCTCGCCACCCGCGTCCTGATGCTCAAGTCGGACGGTTCGGTGCTGATCCACTCCGACGGCGGCTCCTACAAGCCGCTCAACTGGATGTCACCGCCGTGCACCGTGCGCGAGGGCGTCTCCGAGGACGGCCAGCCCGAGTGGCTGGTGACCGCGGCCAAGTCCGACGACACCCTGCGGATCCTCATCGACGAGGTCTTCCACGACTCCTCCCACGACCTCGGCGTCGACCCGGGCCTGCAGAAGGACGGGGTCGAGAAGCACCTCCAGGAGCTCCTCGCCGAGCACCCCGCCACCCTCGCCGACGGTCTCACGCTCGTGCGACGCGAGTTCATGACGGCCATCGGCCCGGTCGACCTGATGTGCCGCGACGCCGACGGACTGTCGGTCGCGGTCGAGATCAAGCGTCGCGGCGAGATCGACGGCGTCGAGCAGCTCACCCGCTACCTCGAGCTCCTCAACCGCGACCCGATGCTCACCAGCAAGGGCCCCGTGCGCGGCATCTACGCCGCACAGGAGATCAAGCCCCAGGCCCGCGTCCTCGCCACCGACCGCGGCATCGCCTGCGCCCTCGTCGACTACGACGCCCTCCGGGGCATGGACGACGCGGAGCACCGGCTGTTCTGAGTCGTCGCTCGGCGCGGTCCGCGGTTTGCTCCCCGCTGAACTTCAACTCGTGCGAGTCGAAGTTCAGCCCCAGGTGACACGAGCTGAGCGTGAACCCTGAAGAAGGTCCACTCCGACGAGTGGATCTTCAGGACGACCCCTCACCCGGCGGCACGCGGCGATGAACCCGCCCGCTCGCGCGAGCGGCGCAGCACCTCGACCAGGAGGTGGGTGTAGCCGCGGGCGTCGTCGATGGCCCGGTGGGTGTGCTCGACGTCGCCGAACCACGCCGTCGGCAGGTCGTGCACCGAGAACGTCGCGGGGTCCCCGCCCACGACCCCGCAGGCGAGGCTCTTGAGGCACAGGCCGGGGCCGTGGAAGAGGCGGTCGTCGACGTAGAGGCCCTCGCAGATCGCGTACGACGTGAAGCGGCGCAGGTAGTGGTCGACGTAGTGGCCGTCGAAGCCGAGCGGCGAGGCCACGAACTCGCGCTCCTCCCCCAGGCCCTGCACCCAGGCCACGAAGTCGGCCATCACCTCCGGTACGGGCCGCGGGTCCGTGGTGGCGGCGGCGACCACCTCGGGCGGCTGGGTCGCGAACCACTCCCACACCCGCGGGTCGGGCTGAGCGCCCGGCAGGCCGGCCAGCACGGCCTCGAACTCCCCCACCTGCTCGCCGGACGCGGTCACCGCGACCGAGGCCAGGGAGAGCATCGAGTTGGCTCCGGGCACGAACCCGTCCACCTCGATGTCGGTCACGACGTACACGCGCTCGGCGGTCCCGGGATCAGCCATGGCGTTACCCTCCCACGGTGACCGCGACGCCTCCCGAGCGCATCTTCCACATCGCCACCGCCGCGGACTGGCGGCGCACCCTCGACACCGGCAGCTACACCACCTCGACCGTCGGTCGCAGCCTCGAGGAGGAGGGCTTCATCCACGCCAGCCGGCGCGACCAGGTGCAGGGCGTCTTCGACCGCTACTACCGCGGGCTCGGCGAGCCGCTGGTCCTCCTCACGATCGACACGACCCGGCTGAGCGACGCCGAGGTGGTCGTCGAGCCGGTCGGCGACGACACCTACCCGCACGTCTACGGCCCGATCGACCGCCGGGCCGTCGTCGACGTGACGCCGCTCAGCAGCCGTGGCGCGGCGGAGACGGTGACGTCGCTGTGGGTCAAGGGCATGGCCACCCGGATGGGGATCGCGCTGGCGGTCATGGTGCTCGTCGCCGCGGTCGTGCTGGCGCTGCAGGCGCTCGTCTGACCCGCTGGGCTCAGCCCAGCGCGCGCCCCGCCCAGGACCGCGCGACCCAGCCGTCGGCGTCGGCCTCGAGGGCCACCACGTCGCAGTTCGCCAACGGGGCGTCCCAACCGTGGTGGGGCGCCAGGTTGGACGCCAGCGAGGGCACGGTCGTGCAGATCGCACCGCCGTGGCTGATCACCAGGGCGGCCTCCCCGCGGTGGGCGTCGGCGACCTCCTCGAGGACCTGGCCCACCCGGCCGATCACCTCGGCGCCGCTCTCGGCGCCGCCCACCCCGAGCTCCCGCAGTCCCTCGCGCACCACGACGTCGACCCCGAGCACGCCCGCGACGATCTCCGCCGTCTGGACGGCGCGGGCCATCGAGCTGCACCACACGCGCGTGATCCGCTCGGGGGCGAGCTGCGCCGCCAGCGCCTTGGCCTGCTCACGGCCCAGGGGGCTCAGCCAGCCGCCGGAGTCGCTGAGCAGCTCGGACTCGTAGACGGCCTCGCCGTGCCGCGCCACGAAGACGCGGGCGGCGCACTGGAGGTCACCCATCCGCCCACCCCACCACGTCGTCGGCGCAGCCCCAGCTCACCGTGACCCCGCAGCCGCCGTGCCCGTAGCAGTGGATCACGTCGCCGACCCGTTCCAGACGCACCGACGGGCGGCCCGGGCGCAGGCCCACCTTGTGCCGCAGGATCCGCGCCCCCGCCAGTCGCGGCTCGATCTGCGCGGCGCGCTCGAGGATCGACGCGGCGGTCGCCGGGTCCGGCGTACGACTCCACTCCCCCTCGATCGCGGTCCCGCCCAGCACGACGTCGGTGCTGCGCGGCACGACGTACGTCGGTGTCTCGGAGTCGATCCACCAGTGGTCGATGCCGACCTGCTCCACGACGACGACCTGGCCCCGCACGGGTCCGACGCTCCTGTCCCCTCCGAGCAGCCGCGCTCCGATGCCGCTGGCGTTGACGACCAAGCAGTCGGTGTCGGGCAGCGCGGAGAGGTTCATCCGGGTGATCGTGCCGCCGAGCGCCTCGACGCGCGCCGAGAGCCACCGCAGGTAGACCGGCATCTCGACGACGGGCGTCCGCATCGTCAGTCCCGACGCGTAGCCGGCCGGCAGGCTGGTCTCGCGGTCCGGGCCCGCGCCCGGCGGAAGGGCCTCGCGCCACCACACGTCGCCTGCCGGCTCGCGGAACAGCTCGGTGCCGGTGCGCATCACGACACCGGCCGACTCGTCGTCGCACAGCGCGGCGAAGGCGTCGTACGCAGCCCGCGCCCAGCGGACGACGTGCTCCTGCGGCTTCGAGTACGGCGACCACACCGCGGCCGCGACCGATGACGTCGTCTCGAGCGGAAGGTCGCGCGCGAGCACGTCGACGCGGTGCCCGGCCTCGAGCAGCCGGACCGCGCACGACAGGCCCACGACACCCGCCCCGACCACGATCACGCGTCGCCCCGCACCAGACATGGCGCTGAGTCTGCCGCATGTGTCGTAACGCACACGGCGGGGACTCGTTCAACTCCATGTGAAACGACTCGTCGCCGTGCTCGGGCCCGTCCTCGTCCTCCTCGTCGTGGCGGTCGGGCTGTCCACGAGTCCCGCGTCCGCGCACGAGGAACGCCCCGCGACGTTCCCCGACGGCACGGGCCACGTCCCGGCCTACAAGGGCCTGGACAACCCGCGGCACCGCGTCGTGTGCCGTCCCGACAGCGCGCGCCGCATCAGGCAGATGGCCCCCGGTGCGCTCAAGCGCCGCAACAAGGCTCTTTTGGGCGAGTGCCGCTTGCGGTCGATCCAGGCCGCGATCGACTCGATCAGGCACCGTGGCACGTCGGTCTACCTGCTGCCCGGCGTCTACACCGAGCGCCGCACCGCGCGGATGGCGAAGAGCGACTACTGCGCCAACCTGCGGACCGCGTCCAAGGACCCGCTCGACGTCACGTCGTACATCGGGAGCCTGGCGACCGAGAGCTCGGCGGCAGCCGCGGAGGGCGGCGAGTCCGACACCGGCCCGGTCGCGCTGTCGTACGCCGACCAGCTGCGCTGCCCGCACAACCTCAACCTGATCGCGCTCTTCGGCGACTCGACCCCCGACGACGACTCCATCCACTGCGACAGCGCCCTGTGCGGCACGCAGATCGTGGGCACCGGAAGGCGACCCGGTCAGGTGCGGATCGACAACGACTTCGCCAAGCTCAACGCGCTGCGGGCCGACCGCGTATCCGGGCTCTACCTGCGCAACTTCCTGGTCCAGCAGGCCGAGTTCAACGCCGTCTACGTCATGGAGACGGACGGGTTCGTCGTCGACCGGCTCGTCACCCGCGCCAACGACGAGTACGGCATCCTCGCCTTCGCCAGCGACCACGGCGTCATCAAGAACTCCGAGGCCTACTTCAACGGCGACTCCGGCATCTATCCCGGCTCCGCGTCCGACGTGAACGGCACCAGCACCGAGTTCGAGGCCAAGCGCTACTCGATCACGATCCACGGCAACGACAGCCACCACAACATGGTCGGCTACTCCGGCACAGCCGGGAACTCGGTGCACGCCTACGACAACGACTTCCACCACAACATCGGTGGCATGACCACCGACTCGCTGTTCCCCGGTCACCCCGGCCTGCCGCAGGACCACGCCCGGTGGAACCGCAACCGGATCTACAGCAACAACGAGAACTACTACGAGGACTACGTCCAGTCGGGGGTGTGCGCCAAGCCGATCGCCGAGCGCGGTTACCTCGACGGCACCGTCTGCCCGGTCATCCCGGTGCCCGTCGGCACCGGCGTGCTCATCGCCGGCGGCAACTACAACTCGGTCGACCACAACTGGATGTGGGACAACTGGCGCCAGGGCGGCATGCAGCTGTGGGTGCCGGCCGTCCTGCGCGACGACTACGACCCCGCGAAGCTCTACGACACCTCCAACCACAACCACTGGTTCGGCAACCGCATGGGCATCGCTCCCGACGGCACGGTCGCCCACAACGGCGTCGACTTCTGGTGGGACGACCAGGGCACCGGCAACTGCTGGGAGGACAACGTCTCCTCGCACGGCACCGTCCTCGACAACTTCCTCGTCGACCCGCCCGGGTGCGCGGCCGGGGGGTCGCAGTTCGTGCCCGGCGCTGCCGTGAAGGACTCCGGGTTCCTCTCCTGCACCCAGTACAACCGTGACGACCCGGTCTGGCGCGACCCGCCGGGCTGCGAGTGGTTCGACACGCCGCCCGAGCCGGGCGAGTCGTGAGCCGGCCCGTCCGGATCGCGCTGGCGCTCGCCACGGCGGTGGCCCTCGTGCTGGGGGCGACCGCGTGGGCCCTCGCGCCGGCCCCGGTCCTGCGCGCCGGGGGTCCCGTCTCGGTCACCGGCACCGAGGCGTCGGGCTCCTTCACGATGGGCTCGACGACCGTGCGCCAGGTGAGGTACGACGACCGCGGCACGCTGCGCTACCGGTTCCGCCTGACGAACGACGGGCCGGGCACCGCGACCGTGGTGGGCGTGCGCCCGGTCGGCCCCACGGCGACCCTCCTCCGCGTCCGCGGCCTGCATGGCCCCGGCGGCGGTGAGGTGGAGCTGGCGCCCGGCACCACCCGGACGGTCGTCCTGGACGTGCTCATGACCGACTGCGAGCGGCTCTCGGCCCGTGCCGCGAGCCTGGTCACCGCCGTCGACGTCGAGCTCTCGCGGTGGGGTCGCTCCCACGTGGCGCGCGTCGAGCTGCCCGAGCAGCTGCGCACCGGCAGCGCCCGGGAGATGTTCTGCCCCCGCGCCACCGCCGACAGCCGGCCGCCCGGCTGAGCGGGCTCAGTCCAGGCCGTTGGCCTTGCGGATCACGTCGACGAAGCCGTCCATGATCTCGGTCAGTCCGAAGTCCTTGGGCGTGTAGACCGCGGCCACGCCCCGCTCCACGAGCGCCTTGGCGTCCGAGCTCGGGATGATCCCGCCGACGATCACCGGCAGGTCGTCGAGACCGGCGGCCGCGAGGCCGTCGAGCACGTCGGGGACCAGCTCCATGTGCGAGCCGGACAGGATCGAGAGGCCGACGAGGTGCACGTCCTCGGCCACGGCGGCGGCGACGATCTGCTCGGGCGTGAGGCGGATGCCCTGGTAGATCACCTCGAAGCCCGCGTCGCGCGCCCGGACGGCGACCTGCTCGGCACCGTTGGAGTGCCCGTCCAGGCCGGGCTTGCCGACGAGCACGCGGAGCCGGCCACCCAGCTCCTCGCCGGTCGCCCGCACCCGCTCGCGGACGGCGCTCAGCTCGGCACCGGCCGAGCCCACCTCGGAGACAGCGCCCACGGCGCCGCTCACCCCGGTCGGAGCACGGAACTCCCCGAACACCTCGCGCAGGGCACCGGCCCACTCCCCCGTCGTCGCACCGGCACGGGCGGCTGCCAGGGTCGGGTGCATGAGGTTGGCGTCGGTCTTCGCGGCCTCGGCCAGCGCCTTCAGCGCGTCGGCCACCTCGGCCTCGTCGCGCTGGGCCTTCCACGCCTCGAGGCTCGCCAGCGCGGCGCGCTCGGCCTCGGGGTCGGCGGTCTGGATGGCCGTGTCGAGGTCGGCCGTCAGCGGGGACGGCTCGGTCGTCTCGAACTTGTTGACGCCGACGATGATCTCCTCGCCCGACTCGATGCGGGCGCGGCGCGCGGCGTGCGCGGAGACGAGGTTCTGCTTCATGTAGCCCGACTCGACGGCGGCGACGGCGCCGCCCATCGCCTGGACGCGGTCGATCTCGGCCTTCGCGCCCTCGACGAGCTCGGCGACCTTGGCCTCGATGACGTGGCTGCCGTCGAAGATGTCGTCGTACTCCAGCAGGTCGGACTCGAAGGCGAGCACCTGCTGGAAGCGCAGCGACCACTGCTGGTCCCAGGGACGCGGCAGCCCGAGCGCCTCGTTCCACGCCGGCAGCTGCACGGCGCGGGCGCGGGCGTCCTTGGACAGCGTGACCCCGAGCATCTCCAGCACGATCCGCTGGACGTTGTTCTCCGGCTGCGCCTCGGTGAGCCCGAGGGAGTTGACCTGTACGCCGTAGCGGAAGCGGCGCATCTTCTCGTCGGTCACGCCGTAGCGCTCGCGCGTGATCTCGTCCCAGAGCTGCACGAAGGCCCGCATCTTGCAGGTCTCCTCGATGAAGCGCACGCCGGCGTTGACGAAGAAGGAGATCCGGCCGACGACCTTCTCGAAGTCGTCCTCGGAGACCTGGCCCGAGCTCTTCACCTGGTCGAGGACCGCGATGGCCGTGCACAGGGCGTAGGCGAGCTCCTGCACGGGCGTGGCGCCGGCCTCCTGCAGGTGGTAGCTGCAGATGTTGATCGGGTTCCACTTCGGGATCTCGTGGACCGTGTAGGCGATCATGTCGCCGATCAGCCGGAGCGACTGCTCGGGGCCGAAGACGTAGGTGCCCCGGGACAGGTACTCCTTGATGATGTCGTTCTGGGTGGTGCCGGCGAGCAGGTGGGCGACCTCGTCGGGCGACAGGTCGGGGTTCTGCTCCTCGGCGACCACCTGGTACATCGCGAGCAGCCACATGGCCGTCGCGTTGATCGTCATCGAGGTGTTCATCTCGGTGAGCGGGATGTCGGTGAAGAGCTTGCGCATCTCACCCAGGTGCGGGACCGGGACGCCGACCTTGCCGACCTCGCCCCGGCTCAGCGGGCTGTCGGGGTCGTAGCCGGTCTGCGTGGGCAGGTCGAAGGCCACGCTCAGGCCGGTCTGGCCCTTGGCGAGGTTGGTGCGGTAGAGCGCGTTCGACGCCTCGGCCGTGGAGTGGCCGGCGTACGTGCGCATCACCCAGGGCCGGTCCTTTTCCGTCATGGCGACAGGGTAGGGCGCGGTTACCCAGCAGTCACCGGGCTGTGACGGATGCCTCAGGCCGTGGCGGCGGCGCGCTCGACCTCGATGGCGTGGGCCAGTCGGGCGAGGTGCACCATGCGTCGCACGGCCGGAGCCGGGTTGCGCACGGTGAGGTGGTGCCCGCCGAGCCACGCGGCGCGGGTGGCGACGGCGATGAGGCGCAGCGCGGTCACGTCGATCGTGGTCACACCGGCCATGTCGATGACGACGTCGTAGTGGTCGTCGTCGAGCCGCTCGTAGATTGCGTCGCGGACCTCTCGGGTGCTGCGCACGTCGAAGGCGCCGTGCAGGACCAGCGTGTCCCCGTCCCACGTGATGTCCATCGGGTGCTCCTCCCGACGTCCCCCGGACGCCGCTGTGACTGCTGTCACTCCTATGACGCAGTTCTACCGCGCGAGGTTGCCTCCGCGCTTCACCTTTTCCGGCGAGTCATCGATCCCGCGCGGGGCGCCAGTAGGCTCCGCCGCATGGTCAACCTCACGCGCATCTACACCCGCACCGGCGACGCCGGCCGCACCCGGCTCGGCGACATGAGCGAGACCTCGAAGACGGACCTGCGCCTCGAGGCCTACGCGTGCGTCGACGAGGGCAACGCGCACATCGGGGTGGCCCTGGCCCACGCGAGGATCGACGGCAGCCTCGCGGACGACGTCGTCACGGTGCTCACCCGCATCCAGAACGACCTGTTCGACGTCGGTGCCGACTTCTCCACGCCGGTGGTGCCCGACCCGAAGTACCCGCCGCTGCGCGTCGAGCAGGACTACGTCGACCGGCTCGAGGCCTGGTGCGACCACTACAACGAGGACCTGCCCGCGCTGCGGTCGTTCATCCTCAACGGCGGCACGCTCGGGGCCGCCCACCTGCACGTCGCGCGCACCGTCGTACGCCGTGCCGAGCGGGCCGGCTGGGCCGCGTGGGCCGAGCACGAGGACACGATGAACATCCTCGCGATCACCTACCTCAACCGGCTCTCCGACCTGCTCTTCATCCTCGCCCGCCACGCGAACCGCGAGAAGGGCGACGTGCTCTGGGTGCCCGGCGGCGAGCGCTAGCAGCTAGGCGACCGGCTGGGTGCGCTGCTCCCGCGCCGACGGCACCACGAGTGCGGCCGGCATCAGCAGCACGGCGACCACCAGGAGGGCCTTGAGCGTGCCCACCTCGTCCCCCACGAAGCCGAGGAACGGCGGGCCGGCCAGGAACGCCGCGTAGCCGATCGTCGAGACCACGCTCACGCGCGCGGCGGCCCGCGCCGGATCGTCCGCCGCGGCGCTCATGCCGACCGGGAAGCCGAGCGAGGCGCCCACGCCCCACAGGACGATGCCGACCACGACGACCACCGGGTTGGCGGCGAAGACGATCAGCAGCACGCCCACGCCGGCGAGGACCATCGTCCCCCACAGCACGACGACGCGACCGAACCGGTCGATCAGGCCGGTGCCGGCGAAGCGGCCGGCGGTCATGGCGAGGACGAAGACGGCGAAGCCGGCCACGCCCGTCGCGTGCGAGACGTCGTGCCCGTCGACGAGCGCGACGGCGAGCCAGTCGTTGGCGGTGCCCTCCGTCATCGCGAGGGCGAGCACCATCACCCCGATCAGCAGCGTGCGGGGCTCGAGCCAGGCACGCGCCGCGGACGTCCGTTCCTCCTCGTGGGTCTCGACGACGGGCAGGAACGCCAGCGACGAGCGCCACACCAGCGCGAGCGAGAGCGCGACGACGGCCGCGAGGTGGACCACGGCGGGCACCGACAGCTCGATCAGGAGCACGCCCAGCAGCGCACCGACGACCGTGCCACCGCTGAAGCCGGCGTGGAAGCGGGGCATGATCGCCCGGCCCAGGCCGCGCTCGACCTCGGCCCCCTCGACGTTCATCGCGACGTCCCAGACGCCGATGCCGAGGCCGTAGACGAAGAGGCCCACCACGGTCACGGCCAGCACGTGGCCGAGACCGAGTGCGGCTGCGAGCATGCCGAGGGTCGCGGCGAGCGCCCCGAGGCGTACGACCCGCACGGTGCCCCACGTGGTGATGGCAGCGCCGGTGGTGGGCAGCGCGAGCACGGAGCCCAGCGCGATCGCCAGCAGCACCAGGCCGAGCTGGCCGTTGGTGAGGTCGAAGCTCGAGCGCGCCTCCGGGATCCTCGACACCCAGCTGGAGAAGACCAGGCCGTTGAGGAAGAAGGTCAGCGCCACGGCGTTGCGGGCGGCGGTCAGGGACGGCACGGGCACCCTCAGCGGCGGTTCCAGTCGGTGCCGGGTGGCCCGGACTCCAACCACGACTGGAAGCCGGTGAGCGAGGCCTCGCTCATCGCGATCTCCAGCGGCTCGCCACCGTAGCGGCACGACGCGACGACGTGCCCGTCGTAGAGCGACATCTCCTCGGCGCCCGCGGGCGAGCGCCGCCCGGAGTACTCCAGCAGGTCACGCGCCCAGACCCGCTTGGGTCGCGGGGACAGCGAGAAGATCCGGAACCACTCCAGCGACTGCCCGCTGTAGCGCCCGATCCCGAGCAGCCAGCCTCGGCCGGGGTGGTCGGTGCGCACGCGGTAGCTCATCTCGAAGGTGCCGCCGTGGCGGGCGAGGAAGCGCCGCCGGAAGATGAGGGAGATGCCGTAGAGCAGGGCAAGGAGAAGTGCGAGCCCGACGAGGTCGAGCAGCCACTCCCAGACCGGCATCCACACCCTCCACACGCCGTCAGAAACAAGGTGAGCGCACGAACCGTCCGGTTCGTGCGCTCACCCTAGCGGTCGTGTGGAACGGCTCGTCAGGAAGCCCGCTCCGCAGCACGGATGCGCGCCTCGGCCCGACGTACGGCCTCCTGCGCGGCGTCGTCGTTCTCGCCCGAGCTCTTCGCACGCTCGAGGTCCTGACGCGCCTTCTCCAGGTCGATCTCGTGGGACATCTCAGCCCGCTCGGAGAGGATGGAGACACGGTTGTCGGCCACCGAGAGGAAGCCGGCGTCGACGGCCGCGACCCAGGTCTCGCCGTCCACCGTCTGCACGTCCACGACGCCCTCGATGATCGAGGACAGCAGCGGAGCGTGGTTGGGGAGGATGCCGACGTCGCCCTCGGTCGTGCGGGCGATGACCATGGTGGCCTGGCCCGACCAGACGAGCCGGTCGGCAGCGACCAGCTCGACCTGGAGGACCTTGTCGTTCGAGAGGTCAGAGGGAGCCATCAGAGGCTCTTCTGGATCTCGGCCCACTTCTGCTCGACGTCGTCCAGACCGCCGCACATGAAGAAGGCCTGCTCGGCCACGTGGTCGTACTCGCCGTCAGCGATCTTGTTGAACGCCTCGATGGTGTCGGCCACCGGGACGGTCGAACCCTCGATGCCGGTGAACTGCTTGGCGACGTAGGTGTTCTGCGACAGGAAGCGCTGGATGCGGCGGGCGCGGGAGACGATGATCTTGTCTTCCTCGGAGAGCTCGTCGACACCGAGGATCGCGATGATGTCCTGGAGCTCCTTGTTGCGCTGCAGGATCTGCTTGACCCGGACGGCGCACCGGTAGTGGTCGTCACCGATGTACTGCGGGTCGAGGATCCGCGAGGTCGACGTCAGCGGGTCCACGGCCGGGTAGATGCCGAGCGAGGCGATCTCGCGCGACAGCTCGGTCGTGGCGTCCAGGTGGGCGAACGTCGTGGCCGGGGCCGGGTCGGTGTAGTCGTCGGCGGGGACGTAGATCGCCTGCAGCGAGGTGATCGAGTGACCACGCGTCGAGGTGATGCGCTCCTGCAGCTGACCCATCTCGTCGGCCAGGTTGGGCTGGTAGCCCACGGCGGACGGCATGCGGCCGAGCAGGGTGGAGACCTCGGAGCCGGCCTGGGTGAAGCGGAAGATGTTGTCGATGAAGAGCAGCACGTCCTGCTTCTGCACGTCGCGGAAGTACTCCGCCATCGTCAGGGCCGACAGGGCGACGCGCAGTCGCGTGCCCGGCGGCTCGTCCATCTGGCCGAAGACGAGGGCGGTCTGGCCGAGGACGCCGGCCTCCTCCATCTCGACGATGAGGTCGTTGCCCTCACGGGTGCGCTCGCCGACACCGGCGAACACCGACACACCACCGTGGTCCTTGGCGACACGCGCGATCATCTCCTGGATGAGCACGGTCTTGCCGACACCGGCACCACCGAACAGGCCGATCTTGCCGCCCTGGACGTAAGGGGTGAGCAGGTCGATGACCTTGATGCCGGTCTCGAACATCTGGGTCTTCGACTCGAGCTGGTCGAAGGCCGGGGCCTTGCGGTGGATGCCCCAGCGCTCGGCGGGCTCGAAGGTCTCGCCCTCCTCGAGGTTGAGCACGTCACCGGTGGTGTTGAACACCTTGCCGAGGGTCGCGTCGCCGACGGGCACGGTGATGGAGGCGCCGGTGTCGGTGACCTGACCGCCACGGACCAGGCCGTCGGTCGGCTTCATCGAGATGGCACGGACCATGCCGTCACCGATGTGCTGGGCGACCTCGAGGATGATCGACTTCTTCTCGCCGCTCAGCTCGAAGTCGCACGTCAGCGCGTTGTAGATGGGGGGCATGGCGTCGGACGGGAACTCGATGTCCACGACCGGGCCGATGACGCGGGCGATGCGGCCCACGCCGCCTGCAGAGGTGGTCTCTGCGGACTCGTTGATGGTGGCAGTCATATCTCATTCACTCCCGGCTTGTGCGTCGGCGAGCGCGTTGACGCCACCGACAATCTCGCTGATTTCCTGGGTAATGCCAGCCTGGCGGGCCTGGTTGGCGATGCGCTTGTACTTCTTGATGAGCTCGTCGGCGTTGTCCGTGGCGGACTTCATCGCCTTCTGGCGCGCGGCCAGCTCCGAGGCGGCTGCCTGCAGCAGGGCGAAGAAGATCCGGCTCTGGACGTAGCGCGGCAGCAGGGAGTCGAGGACCTCGCTCGGCGAGGGCTCGAACTCGTAGAGCGGCAGCACGTCGTCCTTGGCCGGGGGCTCGGTGCCCTCGACGACCTCCAGCGGCAGGAGTCGCACCGCGGTGGGCTCCTGGCTGAGCATCGACCGGAACCGCGTGTAGACCACGTGCACCTCGTCGACACCCTCGCCCTCCTCGGCGAGGAAGGTCTCGATCAGGGTGGCGCCGATGTCTGCCGCGACGTCATAGGTCGGCTGGTCGGAGAAGCCCGTCCACGCCTGCACCACGTGGCGCTGGCGGAACTTGAAGTAGGCCTCTCCCTTGCGACCGGAGACGTAGAGGTCGACCTCCTTGCCCTCGTCCTTGAGCTTCTCGATGAGGCGCTCGGCCTCCTTGAGCACGCTCGAGGAGTAGGCGCCGGCGAGACCGCGGTCGGAGGTGACGATCAGGATCGCCGCCTTCTTCGGGTCCTCCGGCTCGACGGTGAGGGCGTGGTCGACGTTCGAGAACGTCGCCACCGCCGACACCGCGCGGGTGAGCTCGCGGGCGTACGGCGCGGCGGCCTGGGCCCGCTGCTGCGCCTTGATGATGCGGGACGCGGCAATGAGCTCCATGGCACGCGTGATCTTCTTCATCGACTCCGTCGACTTGATCCGCGCGCGGTACTCACGTACCGAGAGAGCCATGACTCAGCCCCGCTTCTGCTTGACGATCTGCTCCTGCTCGACGTCCTCGTCCTCGAGAGCGACGTGCTCTTCCTTGCCGGCCTTGATGCTCTGGCCGTCGGAGGTCTCGAACTGGTCGAGGAAGGAGTCGTAGGCCGACGCGAGCTCGGACTCGGTGGAGTCCTCGAACTTCAGCGACTCGCGGATCCCGGCGAGGATGCCCTCGTGGCTGCGGCGCAGGTAGTCGAGGAACTCGTTCTCGAAGCGCAGCACGTCGTCGGTCGGGACCTTGTCGAGACGGCCCGAGGTGCCGGTCCACAGGGAGACCGTCATCTCCTCGACCGGGTACGGCGAGTACTGCGGCTGCTTGAGCAGCGCCATCAGGCGCTGGCCGCGGTCGAGCTGCTGGCGCGAGGCGGCGTCGAGGTCCGAGGCGAACATCGCGAAGGCCTCCATGGCGCGGAACTGCGCCAGGTCGACCTTGAGCGAGCCCGTGACGGCCTTCATGGCCTTCGTCATCGCCGAGCCACCCACGCGCGAGACCGAGACACCCACGTCGATGGCGGGTCGCTGGTTGGCCGCGAACAGGTCCGACTGCAAGAAGATCTGGCCGTCGGTGATCGAGATGACGTTGGTCGGGATGAACGCCGAGACGTCGTTGGCCTTGGTCTCGATGATCGGCAGGCCGGTCATCGAGCCCTTGCCCATGTCGTCGGAGAGCTTCGCGCAACGCTCGAGCAGCCGGCTGTGCAGGTAGAAGACGTCACCCGGGTAGGCCTCGCGGCCCGGCGGACGACGCAGCAGCAGCGACACGGCGCGGTAGGCCTCGGCCTGCTTGGTCAGGTCGTCGAACACGATGAGGACGTGCTTGCCGGCGTACATCCAGTGCTGGCCGATGGCCGAGCCGGTGTAGGGGGCGAGGTACTTGAAGCCCGCGGAGTCGGACGCCGGGGAGGCCACGATGGTGGTGTACTCCAGCGCACCGGCCTCCTCGAGCGCGCCACGCACGGAGGCGATCGTCGAGCCCTTCTGGCCGATGGCGACGTAGATGCAGCGGACCTGCTTGTCCGGGTCGCCGGACTCCCAGTTCTGCTTCTGGTTGATGATCGTGTCGATCGCGATCGTGGTCTTGCCGGTCGCGCGGTCACCGATGATCAGCTGGCGCTGGCCGCGGCCGATCGGCGTCAGGGCGTCGATCGCCTTGATGCCGGTGGCGAGGGGCTCGTGCACCGACTTGCGCACCATCACGCCGGGAGCTTGGAGCTCCAGCGCGCGACGCTCGTCGGAGGCGATGTCGCCGAGGCCGTCGATCGGGTTGCCGAGCGGGTCGACCACGCGGCCGAGGTAGCCCTCGCCCACGGGGACGGAGAGGATCTCGCCCGTGCGGCGCACGGTCTGACCCTCCTCGATCTTGTCGAAGTCACCCAGGACGACGACACCCACCTCGCGGGTGTCGAGGTTGAGGGCGATGCCGAGCGTGCCGTCCTCGAACTCGAGCAGCTCGTTGGCCATGACCGAGGGCAGTCCGCTCACGCGGGCGATGCCGTCGGCGGCCTCGGCAACCGTGCCGACCTCTTCCTTGGTCGCCGAGTCGGGCTTGTAGTCCGACACGAAGCGCTGAAGCGCGTCCCGGATCTCGTCCGGACGGATGGACAGCTCCGTCATTTCATTCACCTGTTTCTGTGGTCTGCTCGAAAGTTCGTTCTGGGTCTGGGGACTGCGTGGTGCGGGGTCAGCCGGCGAGCTGTCGCCCGGCGTCATCGAGACGGCTCGCGACCGTCCCGTCGATGACGTCGTCACCGATGTCGACCCGGATGCCGCCGATGACGTCGGGGTCGACGACGACGTTGAGGTGGACGGTGCGCCCGTAGGTGCGCGAGAGCACCGCCTGGAGCCGTTCGCGCTCGGACTCGGCCAACGGCTGGGCCACACGCACCGTGGCGACCCGCTGCTCGCGGACCTCCGCGGCCACCTTCTGGTACTCGTGGAGCGCGACCGCGACGGTGCGGTGGCTGCCCGCGAGCGCCTGCTGCACCAGTGTCACCGTCGCCGGCAGCACCTTCTCGTCCAGCAGTCCGCCCATGAGCGCGGCCTTGTCCTCGCGGCTGCGAGCCGGGTCGGACAGCGCCTCGCGCAGCTCCGGGCTGCCCTGGACCAGCCGGTCCACGGCGAAGAGCTCGTCCTCGAGGCGGTCAGCCTGGTCGGCGGCCGAGCGGACCACGGCCACCACCCCGAGCTGCTCGAGGGCGTCGGCGAGGTCGCGACCGGCGGTCCACCGCTGGGCGACAGCCGTGGTGACCACGTCGAGGGCCTCGTCCGAGATCCTGCCCGAGAGCACGTCGCGGACCAGGCCGGCCTTGGCCTCGCCGGGGATCGACACGTCGGTGGCGACCCGGCGCAGGCCCGGCTCGGCGCGGAGCAGGTCCGCCGTCCCGAACAGGTCCTGGCCCACCTTGCGCAGGTCGCCGGTGCCCGGAAGCACCTCGACGGCCTTGGCGTAGGCGTCTGCGGACGCACCTCGCATCATCAGTTGACGCTCCCCGACGTGGCGCCGTTGCCGGTCTGCGCCTCGAGGTCGGCGAGGAAGCGCTCGACGACGCGGCTCTGGCGAGCCTCGTCCTCGAGGCTCTCGCCGACGATGCGACCGGCCAGGCCGGTCGCCAGCGCGCCGACCTCCGCACGGAGCGAGGTGACCGCCTGCTGGCGCTCCGCCTCGATCTGCGTCTTGCCGTGCTCGACGATGCGAGCGGACTCGGCCTGGGCCGCCTCCCGCATCTCCGCCACGATCTGGGCACCCTGCTCACGCGCCTCCTCGCGGATGCGCGCCGCCTCGTGCCGGGCGTCGGCGAGCTGCTTCTCCAGCTCGGCGAGCTTGGCGTCGGCCTCGGCCTGCTTGGTCTCGGCCGCGGCCAGGCCGCCCTCGATCGCCTGCGTGCGCTCGGCGAAGGTCTGCTCGAAGCGAGGAGCGACGAACTTCCAGATGAGGAAGAGCAGCAGGCCGAAGACGACGAGCGACAGGGCGAACTCGACGGGCACGAAGCCGAGCGGGTTCTCCGGGGCGTGGCCGCCCTCGGTGGGCTCGGTTCCCTCCGCGAGGAAGATCAGATTCTGCATGGCAGTCCTTCGTCAGTCGTGCAGGCGGGTCGTGTCAGAGGACGAACGCGAGCGCGATACCGATGATGGCGAGCGCCTCGGCCAGGGCGAAGCCCAGGATGGCGATCGACTGGAGGCGGCTCTGGGCCTCGGGCTGGCGGGCCACACCGGAGATGTAGGCAGCGAAGATCAGGCCGATGCCGACGCCGGGGCCGATGGCCGCGAGTCCGTAGCCGATCATGTTGAGGTTGCCGTCCACGGCTGTTTCCTTTCGGTTGTTTCTACTTGAGAGATGGGGTCGAGCTTCTCGGGGGCTCAGTGCTCGTCGGCGAGCGCACCCGAGATGTACATGGCGTTGAGCAGGGTGAAGACGTAGGCCTGCAGGAACTGCACCAGGAGCTCGAGGAACGAGATCGCGATGGCGAGGGCCCAGGCCAGCGGGCCGGCGACGAGGCCGATGCCGCCGTACTCGAGGAGGAACAGGCCACCGGTCGAGAACAGGATGAGCAGCAGGTGCCCGGCGAACATGTTGGCGAAGAGACGCAGCGCCAGCGTGACCGGGCGGACCAGGATGTTGGAGAAGAACTCCAGCGGCACGAGGAGCGGGTACATCGCAGGGCTGACGCCGGACGGGACGCTCTGCAGCTTGAGGTAGCCGAGGAGGCCGTGCTTCTTGATGCCGACCGCGTTGTAGATGACCCAGCTCAGGCCCGCGAGCGCGTAGGCCATGGACGCCCGCGAGAACGTCGGGAACTGGATGCCCGGGATCGACGCGAAGGCGTTGTTGATGAGGATGAAGAAGAAGAGGGTCACCAGGTAGGGCACGAACTTGATGAAGTCGTGGCTGCCGATGATGTCGCGGCCGATCGAGTTGCGGACCATGCCGTAGGCGCTCTCGCCGGCGAACTGCAGGCGCCCCGGCACCAGGGTGGCGCGGCGGAAGGCGGCGAAGAAGAACACGAACACGAGCAGGGCACCCAGCAGCAGCTGGACCATCGGCTTGGTGACCGCGAGGCCGCCGAGGTGGAACAGCGGGACCTCGGAGAAGTCGAAGCTGTTGGGGCCCGGGGCGACGAACTCGCCGCCGGACTCCGCCATCGTGATGCCGAACATCGAGTCAGTCTCCTAGGCGCTTGTCATGGAGGCGCTTGTCTTCGTGTGCGCTTGCCTTGTTGAACCGTGCGTATGTCATGTAGATCCCGAAGCCGGCACCGATGAGGATGCCGATCGCCACGAGGAAGTCTGTTCCGAGCCACCGATCGAGGGCCCACCCAGCCAGTCCGTAGACCGCTACCCCCGAGACGATGTAGCCGAAGGCGTGCCAGGGGTCGCCCTTGGGGGAATCGTCGGGTGAGGCCGTCGGGGGAAGCTGTCGAGCCATCGCGCCCCGCACACTAGCAGCGGATTCGGTCACGACTCACCCCCGGGGTGATCGGCCGGCTCGCCGACGCGGGGAGCGCCCATGGAGGTGTCGTAGGCCGGGATGCGCTGCCGCGTGGCGGCGACCAGCTGGCCCACGAGCCACAGCAGCGTCACGACGATCACTCCCGCGGCGAACCAGCCGCGCGAGAGGGTCTCCGCGCCCACGTCGGCACGCTCGAGCGCGGCCACGACGAGCGCCAGGACGAGGAGCTGGAGGGCGTAGGTCATCAGCGCGACGAGCATCGATGCCGACGGCATCAGCCGGGCGACCATGCCCACGACAGCGATGCCGAGCGCGAAGACGGCGAGCGTCAGCACTCCCCCGACCGCCGCTCCGACCGCCGCCGGACGACCGTCCGCCAGGGCCCCGACGACCACGAGCACGAGGACGGCCACCGCGCCTGAAGCCACTGGACCGAGGAGCGGGGACACCCCGGTCCGGGTGCCTGGCTTCGACTCGGTCGTCATGGCGGCGGCCTGTCTCTTCGAGAGGTCTGGGAACTGCTCGTGAAAACTATCACAAAGTCCGGGACAGCCTCCAGCTAGGGTCCTGCGACGGGCTCCTCCGGCTCGCCCTCGACGGCGGCGTTCTCGGGCAGTCCGGTGTTGCCCAGACCTGTCTTGCGCGGGCGGTGGACCTTGGGCAGCACGAAGGTCAGCGCGACGGTCAGGCCCAGCATCGAGCCCAGTCCCCACCACACCCATGCCGCGTCGAACAGGCTCACGACCACCGCGCCGGTGGCCAGCGTGAAGGCCCACATCCACATGATCAGCACCGCGCGCCGCTGGGAGTGGCCGATCTCCAGCAGGCGGTGGTGCAGGTGCTGCTTGTCCGCGCTCATCGGCGAGCGGCCCGCCCGCGTGCGTCGTACGACGGCCAGCACGAGGTCGACGATCGGCACCATCAGCAACGAGATCGGCAGCAGCACCGGCAGCACGGTCACGAACAGGCTGTTGCCCTCGGTGGTCGGCATCCCGACGAACTGGCCGGTCAGCGTCAGCGCGCTGGCCGAGAGCACCAGGCCGATGAGCATCGAGCCCGAGTCGCCCATGAAGAGGCGCGCGGGGTGGAAGTTGTGCGGCAGGAAGCCGGCGCAGGCCCCCGCCAGCGCCGCGCTCAGCAGCGCTCCCGTCGTCGCCAGCGTGAGGTTGGCCTGGGCCGAGGCGAAGTAGCAGTAGAGGAAGAACGCGGCCGCGCCGATCCCGACCACACCGGCGGCCAGACCGTCGAGGCCGTCGACGAAGTTGACCGCGTTCATCGTGCCGATCACGACGACGAGCGTCAGGACCGCGCTCTGGACGACGTCGAGGGAGAACTGGGTGCCGTCGGGGCCGGGGAAGTAGTAGAACTGCACGCCCTGGGAGACCAGCAGGCCCGCGGCGAGCACCTGGCCGCCGAGCTTGGTCAGCGCGTCGAGCTCGAAGATGTCGTCGACCACCCCCACCGCGCAGACGAGCGCGCCCGCCAGCAGCACGACCCCCGCGTCGTCGAAGACGAACTCGTCGCTGCCGGAGAGGAACGGCAGGCGCTGGGCCACGATGTAGGCCGCGACCAGCCCGCCCAGCATGGCCAACCCGCCGAGGTAGGGGATCGGCTCGGCGTGGACGTCGCGGTCGCGGACCGCCGCCACCGCGCCGGTGCGCAGCGCGATCTCGCGGGCGACGACGGTGAGCAGGTAGGTCACCGACAGGGCGACCAGGAAGACGAGGAGGTACTCCCGCACCGTCAGCCCTCGTCCGAGAGCACGACCCCGTGCTCCTCGAGCGCGGCGTTGAGCACGTCGAGCGAGAGGGCGCCCAGCCGCAGGACCCGCCCCTCCGGGACGGTGACGTCGATGATCGTGGAGGCCTCGCCGCCCGGCGACGCCCCGCCGTCGACGATGACCGCGACGGCGTCGCCCAGCATCTCCTCGGCCGCGTCGGCGTCGGTGGCGGCCGGGCGTCCGGTGAGGTTGGCCGAGCTCACCGCGAGCGGGCCCGTGCGCTCGAGCACGGCGAGGGCGACCTCGTCGTCGGGCATGCGTACGGCGACCGTGCCGCGGGTCTCCCCCAGGTCCCACATCAGGGAGGCCTGCTGGCGACACACGAGGGTCAGCGGACCGGGCCAGAACTGCTCGACCAGGGTGCGTGCCCACGTGGGCACGCCCTCGGCCAGCGCGTCGAGCGTGGTCGCGGCCGAGACGAGCACCGGCGGCGGCATCTCGCGGCCGCGGCCCTTGGCGTCCAGCAGCCGCCGCACCGCGTCGTGGGAGAACGCGTCGGCGGCGATGCCGTAGACGGTGTCGGTCGGGATCACCACCAGCTCGCCGCGTCGTACGGCGCCGGCAGCGGCGGTCACCGCCGCCTCCCGCTCCTCCTCGGTCGAGGTCGCAAGCCTGTCCACGGCGCTCATCGTGCCAGTCGCGCGGTCAGGTAGCGCGCCCGACCCGCGAGGTCGTGGTGGTCGGCGACGTCGAGCCAGCGACCCGACGCCGCGAAGACGCCTGGAGCCGACTCGCCCTGGACGTCCGCGTGCTCGGCTCCCACCACTCCCCCGGGCCGCAGGAGGAGGGCGGCGCGCTGCTCGAGGACGCGGATGGCGTCCAGCCCGTCCTGGCCGGAGAACAGCGCGAGGTGCGGGTCGTGGTCGCGCGCCTCGGCGGCCACGGACTCCCAGGCCTCGAGCGGGATGTAGGGCGGGTTGCACACGACGACGTCGACGGTGCCGGCGAGGTCGTCGAACGCGGTGGCGAGGTCGCCGTGGCGCAGGTCGACGCCGGTGCCGGCGAGGTTGCGCTCGGCCCACGCCAGGGCACCCTCGTCGAGCTCGACGGCATGCACGTCGGCGTCGGGCACCTCGTCGGCGATCGCCCGGGCGATCGCGCCGGAGCCCGTGCACAGGTCGACGACCACCGCAGCACGGCCGAGGGCGAGCGCGCTCTCGACCGCCCAGCCGGCGAGCAGCTCGGTCTCCGGCCGCGGCACGAAGACCCCCGGCCCGACAGCCAGCTCCACGTGGCGGAAGGCAGCGGTGCCGGTCAGGTGCTGCAGCGGCTCGCGGGCGGCCCGGCGCGCCAGCAGGGCGGCGTACTGCTCCTGCTCCTGCCCGCTGAGGTCGTCGACGAGCGGCAGCCGGCCGAGCCCCACGCCCAGCACGTGGGCCAGCAGCAGGTCGGCGTCGCGCTCCGGCGAGGCGACGCCTGCCTCGCGGAGCCGTGCCGCCGCCTCCCGCCGGGCCGCGCTCGCACGCACCTCAGGACTCCAGCGCCGCGAGGCGCGCCGCCATGTCCGCCTCGACGCACGAGTCGAGCACCGGCTGGAGGTCGCCGTCGAGCACCTGGTCGAGGTTGTAGGACTTGTAGCCGGTGCGGTGGTCGGAGATGCGGTTCTCCGGGTAGTTGTAGGTGCGGATCCGCTCGGAGCGGTCCACCGTGCGCACCTGCGACCTGCGGGCCTCGCTGGCCTCGGCGTCGGCGGCCTCCTGAGCGGCCGCCAGCAGCCGGGCACGCAGGATGCGCATGGCCGACTCCTTGTTCTGCAGCTGGCTCTTCTCGTTCTGGCAGCTCGCCACGATCCCTGTCGGGACGTGGGTGATGCGCACCGCCGAGTCGGTGGTGTTGACGCTCTGCCCACCGGGGCCGCTGCTGCGGTAGACGTCGATGCGCAGGTCGTTGTCGTCGATGGTGACGTCGACCTGCTCGGCCTCGGGCATGACGAGCACGCCGGCCGCAGACGTGTGCACGCGCCCCTGCGACTCGGTGACCGGCACGCGCTGGACGCGGTGCACGCCACCCTCGAACTTCAGCAGGGCGTACGGCGCCTGGCCGGGCTCGACCGTGCCGCGAGCCTTCACGGCCGCGGTGACCGACTTGTAGCCGCCGAGGTCGGACTCGGTCGCGTCGATGACCTCCACGCTCCAGCCACGCGTCTCGGCGTAGCGGGAGTACATCCGGAGCAGGTCACCGGCGAAGAGCGCCGACTCCTCGCCGCCCTCCCCGGACTTGATCTCCAGCAGCGCGTCCTTGCCGTCGGTCGGGTCGCGGGGCACGAGGAGCCGGCGCAGGCGTTCCTCGGCGGTGACGCGGCGTGCGGCCAGCTCCTCGGCCTCCCGGGCGAAGGCGGGGTCGTCGGCGCCGAGCTCGCGGGCGGCCTCGACGTCCTCGCCGAGCTGCTGCCACTCGCGCCAGGTCGACACCACCGCCGTCAGCTCGGCGTAGCGCTGGTTGAGCTGCTTGGCCAGGCGCTGGTCGGCGTGGGTCTCGGGGAGGGCCAGGCGCTGCTCGAGCTCGGCGTGCTCCTGGCGCATGCCCTCGACGGCCTCGAACATCGTGCTCCTGCTTCCTCGTGCGGCACCCGGACGGACGACAACGGACAGACGACAAGGCGCCGGCCACCCGCGAGAGCGGGCGACCGGCGCCTGGGCCTGCGCTACTTCTTCTCGGCCGGAGCCTTCTTGGCGTAGCGAGCCTCGAAGCGGGCGACGCGGCCGCCGGTGTCGAGGATCTTCTGCTTGCCGGTGTAGAACGGGTGGCACTGCGAGCAGACATCGGCGTGGATCGAGCCGGAGGTCGCGGTGCTACGGGTCGTGAACGACGCGCCGCACGTGCAGGTGACGGCGGTCTCGACGTACTCGGGGTGCGTGTCCTTCTTCATGGTTTCCTCTCACTTGTTCCGGGTCGTCCCGCGCGGATGCAAGGACGTGAACCGGAACCGACAGACAAGTGTGCCACCGGGTCCAACACCGGCGCCAATCCGTGGATTCCCGGCCTCTTCACCGGGGACCAGCCGATGCTCAGCGCGAGCCGATCACCTTGGTCACGGCCTGCTGGGAGTCCGCGGCCGCGAGCTGCTTGCGCAGGTCGCCGACCACCGCGCCCTCGGCGGGCGCGAGCAGCTTCTCCTCGTGGCGCGTGCCCGACGCGGCGACGTCGACGGCCGGCACGATGCCCTTGGCCGCGCGGTCCGCGCTGAGCACCAGCTCCAGGTTGGCGGTGCCGGCGAGCTCCTCGAGGAAGAACTCGTCGGTGGCCGACCCGGTGCCCACGCTCACCGTGGCGAGGATCGTCAGCGAGCCGCCGTCCTCGATCTTGCGGGCCGCCCCGAAGAACTCCTTGGTCGGGTGGACCGCCGAGGCGTCGACGAGCCCACCGAGCACCCGGCCGTTGGCCGGAGCGGCCAGGTTGTAGGCCCGCCCGAGCCGGGTCAGGGAGTCGAGGAGCACGACCACGTCGTGGCCGAGCTCGACGAGGCGCTTGGCCCGCTCGATGGCCAGCTCGGCGACGAGGGTGTGGTCGGCCGGCTGCCGGTCGAAGGTCGACGCGACGACCTCGCCCTTGACGGCGCGCTGGAAGTCGGTGACCTCCTCGGGACGCGTGTCGACCAGCACCACCATCACGTGGCACTCGGGATTGTTGGTCGTGACCGACTGGGCGATCGACTGCAGCAGCGACGTGGCGCCCGTACGCCGCGGGGTGAGGATGAGCCCTCGCTGCCCCTTGCCGACGGGCGCGGCGATGTCGACGACCTTGCCGGTGGGGTTGGCCTCGTCGGTGGCCAGGCGGAGCCGCTGGTGCGGGTGCACCGGCACCGCGTCTGCGAACTCCGGACGCTCCTTGGCACCCTCGGCCTCGCTGCCGTTGATGCTGTCGATGCGGACCATCGGGTTGAACTTCTCCCGGCGCTCCCCCTCACGCGGCTGGCGGACCTGTCCGACGACCGCGTCGCCACGGCGCAGGTGGTACTTGCGCACCATCGACAGAGACAGGTAGACGTCCTCGGGGCCCGGCAGGTAGCCGGAGGTGCGCACGAACGCGCAGTTGTCGAGCACGTCGAGGATGCCGGCAGCCGGCACCAGGACGTCGTCCTCGAGGATCGTGGTGTCGGGCTCGTTGCGACCACCGGTGCGGACCGTCGTCCGGTCGCGACCGCGGCGGCGACGGTTGCGACGGCTGCCGCCCTCGTCGTCCTCGTCGTCGAGCTGGTGCTGGCCCTGCTGGCCCTGGTTCTGCTGCTGGTTCTGGTTCTGCTGGTTCTGCTGCTGGCCCTGCTTGGGCTGGCCGCCCTGCTGACCCTGCTGCTGGGACTGCTGCTGGGACTGCTGCTGGGACTGCTTCTGCTTCTGCGCCTGCTGGCCCTTGTCGCGGTCCTGCTTGTCGTCCTGCTTCGGCTGGTCCTGCTTCTGCAGGTCCTGCTTCTGCTGGTCCTTGGGGGACTGGTCCTGCTTCTGCTCCGCCTGCTCGGCCTGGCGCTGCTTGCGGGTGCGGGTGCGCACCGTCGTCCGGGGCGCGGGCTCGTCGGCCGCGGCCGTCTGCTCGGCCCGCTGCTCGTCCGGCTGCTCCGGGGCCTTCTCGACGCTCGTCTCGTCACTCTTCTCGGCGCCGTTGCGAGCGGCGGGGGGCGCGGACTGGCCCGACTGGCCCGACTGGGTCGCCTTGATCGCGTCGACGAGCTGGGCCTTCTTCATCGACCCGGCACCGGCGATGCCCAGGCCGGCGGCCATCGACTTGAGGTCGGCCAGGAGCATGGAGCTGAGGCCGGCGGACTTGGAGGCCGCCTTCTTGGCCGGCTTCTTCGCCGCTGCGTCCTCCACGTCGGCAGAGGTGGCAGCAGTGGGGGTCTCGGTCACGTGGATCCTTCGCACGTTGCGTCGCCTGCGGTGACCGTCGAGCGGCCGTGCTACGGCGGATGGTGGTCGCCCGTGCGCACAGCTGACCTGGAGACCAGGCGACCGGGACGGGCAGGTGCGCCGAACGGCGCGCCGTCAGGTTAGCAGGGTCGCCCCGCCGGGATCGACGGTCAGGTCGTGACACGCCCAGCCGTCCGGGCAGGCCGCCCTGAGCCCCGAGGTGTCGGCAGCGCCGAAGGCCAGCACCGTGGGGCCGGCGCCCGAGACCACGGCCGGTACGCCGTCGGCGCGGAGGCGGCGCACGAGTGCCAGAGTCTCCGGCATCGCGGGCTCGCGCTGGTCCTGGTGCAGCCAGTCGCGGGTGGCCGCGAGCAGGTGCTCCGGCTGCCCGGTGAGGGCAGCGACGAGGAGCGCGGCCCGGCCGGCGTTGGCGGCTGCGTCGGCGTGCGGCACCGAGTCGGGCAGCAGGCCCCGGGCGACGGAGGTCTCCACCCCCGTCGGCGGGACGTAGGCGATCGCGGTGATCCGCGGGTCGACGCCGGCGCGCACGGCGTACCAGTGACCGTCCTCGCGGCCGGAGATCACGAAGCCGCCGTAGAAGGCCGGGGCCACGTTGTCCGGGTGGCCCTCGAGGTCGGCGGCGAGGTCGAAGAGCGCCTCGTCGGACGCGAGCAGCTGGCCCCCGGCGACCAGTGCGCGGGCGAGCACGACGCCGGCGACGATCGCCGCGGAGGACGAGCCGAGCCCGCGGGCGTGCGGGATCACGTTGCGGCACGACAGGCGCAGGCCCGGGGGCTGCTCCCCCATCAGGTCGAACGCGGCCCGCATGGCGCGCACGACCAGGTGCGACTCGTCGCGGGGTACGCCGTCCGCGCCGGCGCCCTCCACCTCGACGACCAGGCCGTCGGGCAGCACCTCGGCCTCGAGCTCGTCACGCAGCGACAGGGCGAGCCCCAGCGAGTCGAAGCCCGGACCGAGGTTGGCCGAGGTGGCGGGGACGCTCACCCGCACGGGTCCGTCGACGAACGTGGCCATGCTCAGACGAGGCCGGCCGCCGCGGCGGCGGCCTCGACGTCGGCGTCCACGACGGTGTCGACGATGTCGGTGAAGGACTCCAGCGCCGTCGCGGTGTCCTTGAGTCCGTGGCCGGTGACGGTGATGACCACGGTCGACCCGGCATAGCTCTCCCCCGCCGCCAGCTCGGCGAGCAGGCCGGCGACGCCGGCCGCGGAGGCGGGCTCGACGAAGACGCCGTCGCGCCTGGCCAGCTCGACCTGGGCGGCGAGGATCTGGTCGTCGGAGACGGCTGCGAAGCGGCCCTCCGACTCCTTGGCCGCCATCTCCGCGAGGTGCCACGACGCCGGGTTGCCCACCCGGATCGCGGTGGCCTTCGTCTCGGGGTCGGGGAACGGCTCACCCGTCACCAGCGGGGCCGCGCCCTCGGCCTGGAAGCCGCGCATCACCGGCTTCTTCGTGGCGCGACCGAGCTCGGCGTACTGCTGGTAGCCGAGCCAGTAGGCCGCGATGTTGCCGGCGTTGCCGACAGGGAGCAGGTGGTGGTCGGGGGCGTCGCCGAGGAAGTCGACGACCTCGAACGCCGCGGTCTTCTGGCCCTGCAGGCGAACCGGGTTGACCGAGTTGACCAGCGCGACCGGGTAGTCGCGCGCGAGCCCGCGGGCGAGGTCGAGGCAGTGGTCGAAGTTGCCGCGGACCATGATGATCTGCGCGCCGTGCACCACGGCCTGGGCCATCTTGCCGGCGGCGATCTTGCCCTCGGGGATCAGCACCAGCGGCTTCAGCCCGGCCTTGGCGGCGTAGGCCGCCATCGAGGCGGAGGTGTTGCCGGTCGAGGCGCAGACGACGGCCTGCGAGCCCTCGTGCTTCGCCACCGAGATCGCCGCGGTCATGCCGCGGTCCTTGAACGAGCCGGTGGGGTTGTTGGCCTCGACCTTGAGCCAGACCTGCCCCCCGGTCCGGGCCGTGAGCCACTCGGAGTGGACCAGCGGGGTGCCGCCCTCGCGCAGCGTGACGGCCGCCAGGCCCTCGGGGAGGTCGAGCAGGTCGCGGTACTCCTCGATGACGCCCAACCACTGACCGTTCGTCATTCGTCGCCCCCCTCGACCCGCATCACCGAGGTGACCTCACGGACGATGTCCATGCTCCGCAGCTGGTCGACGGTCGCGGCGAGCGCGGCGTCGGGCGCCGCGTGCGACACCACCACGAGCTGGGCGTCGGCGCCGCGACCCTCCTGGCGCACGGTCTGGATCGACACGTCGTGGTCGGCGAAGGCGTTGGCCACCGCCGCGAGCACGCCCGCGCGGTCGTCGACGTCGATGGCGACGTGGTAGCGGGTGCGGGTCTCCCCCATCGGCTGCACGGCCCGGTCGGCGTACGCCGACTCGCCGGCACCGCGGGTCTCCGCGAGGCGGTTGCGGGCCACGGTGACCAGGTCGCCGAGGACGGCGCTCGCGGTCGGCGCGCCGCCCGCGCCCGGGCCGTAGAACATGAGCTGGCCGGCAGCCTCGGACTCCACGAAGACCGCGTTGTAGGCCTCGCGCACGCTCGCGAGCGGGTGCGAGCGCGGGATCATCGCCGGGTGCACGCGGGCGGCCACCTGGTCGCCGTGGGGTCCGGGCCGCAGCTCGCAGATCGCGAGCAGCTTGACCACCGAGCCCATGTCACGGGCGCTGGCGACGTCGGCGGCAGTGACCTCCGAGATGCCCTCGCGGTAGACGTCGGAGGCCGTGACCCGCGAGTGGAAGGCGAGGCTGGCCAGGATCGCGGCCTTGGCGGCCGCGTCGAAGCCCTCGACGTCGGCGGTCGGGTCGGCCTCGGCGTAGCCGAGCTCCTGCGCCTCCTCCAGAGCCTCGGAGAAGCCGGCACCGGAGGTGTCCATCTTGTCGAGGATGAAGTTGGTGGTGCCGTTGACGATGCCGAGCACGCGGGTGACCTTGTCGCCGGCCAGCGACTCGCGCAGAGGGCGCAGGATCGGGATCGCACCGGCCACGGCCGCCTCGTAGTAGAGGTCGCGCTCGGCCTTGGCGGCCGCCTCGAAGAGCGTCGGACCGTCCTCGGCGAGCAGCGCCTTGTTGGCGGTCACGACGCTCGCGCCGTTCTCCAGCGCGGAGAGGATCAGCGACCGGGCGGGCTCGATGCCGCCGATCACCTCGACCACCAGGTCGACGTCGTCGCGGGCCACCAGGCCGGCGGCATCGGTGGTCAGCAGCCCGTCGGGGACCTCGATGTCGCGCGGCGCGTCGAGGCGCCGTACGGCCACCCCGACCAGCTCGACCGGCGCGCCCACCCGGGCGGCCAGGTCGTCGCGCTGGTCGGTCAGCAGCCGCACCACCTGCGAGCCGACCGCACCGCAGCCCAGCACGGCCACCTTCAGCGTGCGCTTGTCACCCTCGCTCATCACAGAACACCCACATCGGTCGCCAACAGGTCGGCCTCAGTCTCTCGTCGCAGCACGGTGAAAGTCTTCCCGTCCCGAACTCCGATCACCGGAGGACGGAGCGCGTGGTTGTAGTTGGAGGCCATGGATCTGCAATAGGCGCCCGTGCCCGGCACCGCGACCAGGTCGCCGGGGCGTACGTCACCGGGCAGGAACTCGTCCTTGACCACGATGTCGCCGGCCTCGCAGTGCTTGCCGACGACGCGGGCCAGCGCTGGCGCGGCCGCGGACGCCCGGGACGCGAGCGTCGCGGAGTAGTCGGCGTCGTAGAGGGCGGTGCGGATGTTGTCGCTCATGCCGCCGTCGACGGAGACGTAGGAGCGGCGCGCGCCACCGTCGAGCGCGACCTCCTTCACCGTGCCGACCTCGTAGACCGTGCACATCGCCGGGCCCACGATCGCTCGGCCGGGCTCGATGGACAGTCGCGGCTCGGCCACGCCGAGGGCACGGCACTCGTGCTCGACGATCTTGCTCATCTCGGTGGCGAGCTGCGCGGGGTCGGCGGGGTCGTCCTGGGTGGTGTAGGCGATGCCGAAGCCGCCGCCGAGGTCCATCTCCGGCATCTCGACGCCCACCTCCTCGCTGACGGTGGCGTGCAGCGCGAGCACCCGGCGGGCCGCGACCTCGAACCCGGAGGTGTCGAAGATCTGGCTGCCGATGTGGGAGTGCAGGCCGAGCAGCCGGAGCCCGGGCGCGGCGTGCACCCTGCGCACGGCCTCGAGCGCGTCGCCGCTGGCGATGGAGAAGCCGAACTTCTGGTCCTCGTGGGCCGTCGCGATGTACTCGTGGGTGTGCGCCTCGACGCCCGCGGTCACCCGGACCATCACGCCGGTGGTGCGGCCCAGCTCGGCGGTCACGGCCGCCAGCCGCTCGATCTCGTCGAAGGAGTCGACGATGACCCGGCCGACCCCGAGCTCCACGGCCCGCTCGAGCTCGGCGACCGTCTTGTTGTTGCCGTGGAAGCCGACGCGCTCCATCGGGAAGCCGGCCCGCTCGGCCACCGAGAGCTCACCGCCCGAGCACACGTCGAGGCAGAGCCCCTCCTCCGCGAGCCAGCGCACGACGGTGGTGCAGAGGAACGCCTTGCCGGCGTAGAACACGTCGTAGTCGGCGAAGGCGTCGCGGAAGGCGCCGGCCCGGGCGCGGAAGTCGTCCTCGTCCAGGACGTACGCCGGTGAGCCGTGCTCGCGGACCAGCTCGGTCAGCGGCACCCCTCCGACGCTCAGCACGCCGTCGGCCTTGGTGGCCGTCTGCGACCAGAGGTGCTCGACCAGCGCGTTGGGGTCGGCGGGCTCACGCAGCCAGTGGGGCCCGCGCAGGGCGCCGTCCGCGTGCGCCCAACCGGACGGATGCGCCGTCGGCACGCCCGATCACATCCTCTCGGGAGCCGAGACGCCGAGCAGGTCGAGCCCGTTGGCCAGCACGACGCGCGTCGCGTCGACGAGCATCAGCCGGGCACGGTGCAGGTCGGTGGTCTCCTCGTCGCCGCGGGGCAGCACCCGGCAGCTGTCGTAGAAGCGGTGGTAGGTGCCGGCCAGCTCCTCGAGGTAGCGGGCCACGCGGTGCGGCTCACGCAGCTCGGCGGCGGCCTTGACCACGCGCGGGAACTCGGCGAGCGCGCGCAGCAGCTCGCCCTCCTTCTCGTGGGTGAGCAGCTCGGGGTGCGACTCGGCGCTCACACCGAGGTCGGCCGCGTTGCGCATCAGGCTCGACACCCGGGCGTGGGCGTACTGCACGGTGAAGACCGGGTTGTCGTTGGTGGCCTTGGCCCACAGGTCCAGGTCGATGTCGATCGGGCTGTCGCTGTGGTAGCGGGCGAGGGCGTAGCGGCTGGCGTCCACGCCGATCGCGTCGACCAGGTCGTCGATGGTGACCACGGTGCCGGCGCGCTTGGACATCCGCATCGGCTCGCCGTCCTTGAGCAGGTTGACCATCTGCCCGATGAGGATCTCGAGGTTCTTGCCCGGCTCGTCGCCGAAGGCGGCGCACATCGCGTTCATCCGGCCGACGTAGCCGTGGTGGTCGGCGCCGAGCATGATGAAGCAGCGGTCGAAGCCGCGCTCGCGCTTGTCCAGGTAGTAGCCCAGGTCGCCGGAGATGTAGGCCGGCGTGCCGTTGGACCGGATGATCACGCGGTCCTTGTCGTCGCCGTACTTCTCGGTGCGCAGCCAGAGCGCGCCGTCCTCGGTGTAGGTGTTGCCCATCTCGGTGAGCCGCTCGATGGCGCGCTCGACCGCACCGGAGTCGTGCAGCGACTTCTCGTGGAAGTAGACGTCGAAGTCGACCCCGAAGTCGTGCAGCGACTTCTTGATCTCGGCGAACATCATGTCCACGCCGACCTCGCGGAAGACCTCCTGCGCCTGCTCGTCGTCGAGGTCCTTGACCTCGGGGCGCTGCTCGACGACGGCGGCGGCGATGTCGTGGATGTACTGGCCGCCGTAGCCGCCCTCGGGGGCCGGCAGGCCCCGGGCGCTGGCGAGCAGCGAGGAGCTGTAGCGGTCGATCTGGGCGCCGTGGTCGTTGAAGTAGTACTCGCGGGTGACGTCGGCCCCGGTCTTCTCGAAGATCCGGCCGAGCGCGTCGCCCACGGCCGCCCAGCGCACGCCACCGAGGTGGAGCGGCCCGGTCGGGTTGGCGGAGACGAACTCGAGGTTGATCTTCTCCCCTGCGAACGCGTCGGAGGAGCCGTACGCCGTGCCTGCCGCGACGATGTCGGCCGCGACCTGGCCCTGGGCGCCGGCCTCGACCGTCACGTTGAGGAAGCCGGGACCGGCCACCTCGACGTCGGCGATGCCGTCGGAGGCACGCAGCCGCTCCGCGACCAGGTCGGCGAACGCACGCGGGTTGGTCCCAGCCTTCTTGGCGAGCTGGAGCGCGACGTTGGTGGCGTAGTCGCCGTGACCCTTCTGCCGGGGTCGCTCCACCGTGACCTGGGTCGGCACGCCGTCAGGCAGCGTGATCGCGCCGTCGGCCACGAGGGCCTCCAACGCTTCGACGATGGTCTCGGAGAGCTGCTCAGGATTCACCGGGCAAGCCTATCGGCGCCCCATGCCGGCGCCCGAACCGGTTTCACGCCCTGGTTCGCGAGTGGCTCCCACCCTTCAGCTCTGCCCTAGGGTTCTGCCCTGTGACGACCCACCCGACCTATGACCAGCTGATCGACCTCCCGGCCTACGTCGAGCAGCCCGTGCCGATGCCGTTCGAGGACATCAACGGCCACCTCAACGTCCGGCACTACATCGGCATCGCCAGCGAGGGCCTCGACGAGTCCCTGGTCGAGGTCGGCATCCCGCAGATGTGGCCCCTCACCCACGGTCAGGCCTGCTTCACCGCCGAGCACCACGTGACCTACCTCAGCGAGCTGCGCACCGGCGACACCATGTCGGCCCGGGTCCGGCTGCTCGGTCGCTCGGAGCGCGCCGCCCACGTGCTGGTCTACCTGCTCGACGAGACGCACCGGAAGGTCGCGTGCGTCGTGGAGGAGATCTTCCTGCACATCGACCTCTCCACCCGCCTCACCGCCCCGTGGCCCGACGACGTGGCCGCTGCGATGGACGCCCGCGTGGCCGAGCACGCGGCGCTCCCCTTCCCGGCGGACACCTCCGGCTCGCTCGCGCTGCGCTGAGCCCACCCGGACGCGCGCTCCGAGGCGGTTTCACGACCTCGTCGCCCGACCGGTAGTCTTCACCGCGCACTGGCCCCGGACCTCGTCCGAGCCGGCGCAGGCCTCCGTAGCTCAGGGGATAGAGCACTGGTTTCCGGTACCAGGTGCCGCAGGTTCGAATCCTGCCGGAGGCGCACATCCGATGGACTTCCACTCGCTCGAGTGGAAGTCCATCGCCCATTTCGGGCCCTCACGCTCAGGTCCCGATGGAGTTCCACGCGGACGAGTGGACGTTCATCCCGGCGCGTGACCCTGTGACGACCGTCTCGTTGAGCGCACGAGGGAGTTACTGGCGAGTCACCAGGGAGATCGTCAGGCGCTGCTCCCGTCGGCCCTTGGGAGGGGAACCATGGAACACACCATCAGGCGTCGGCTCACCGCCATGCTCACCGCCGCGCTCAGCGTCGGGCTCAGTGCTGGGCTCGCCCTCGGCGTGGTCTCGGCGCCGGCACAGGCCGCCGACGGCGCCGACACCCGCACCGCTCGCGCCGCCGCGCTCACCGACTTCGGCTACCGCGGCGACGTCTACGGCGTGAAGCTGGTGACCGACAGCGTCGAGGCGCTCGACCTCAAGGACGCCCACGCGCAGCAGCTGTGCACCCGGGCCGTCGGCCAGGTCGTGGAGCGCGCGAGCGTCGTCTCCACGCCCGACAACCCGCTGATCAACGTCTCGGCCAGCACCAGCCGCACCGAGACCTACGCCAAGGGCAGCACCCACGGCATCCGCGGCACCAACACGATCGGCGACATCAGCATCGGTGGCACCGTCGGCCCGCTGACGACGCCCAGGCTGGTCATCGAGGGGCTCCAGACCACGGCCAACGCCTTCAACACCCCCCAGGGCTACGGCCACGCCGAGAGCTTCACCTTCGCGAGCATCTCGCTCTCCCTGCTGGACAACACCGTGGTGGAGAACCTGCCGCCCGAGCTCCAGGAGCTCCTCGCTCCCCTGGACCAGGTCGGCGACACCGTCTTCACCGGGACCCAGCAGGTCGCGCAGGAGGTGTTCCAGGTGCTCAGCGACGCCACGGTGCCGATCGAGATCCCCGGCCTCGGCAGCATCGCGCTGGGCTACCGGAACGGCCGCGCCAACAGCTCCAACGCCCAGTCCCAGGCCTCGGCACTGCGCATCGAGGTCACCGCGGGTGATCGGCGCCAGCTCGTCGAGCTCGGCACCGCCCGCGTCCGGATGGGTGGTCCGGCGCCGGTCGGCGTCTTCCGCTCCGGCGGGACCGCCATGGACTACCAGGTGCTCGACGGCGCGCTGACGTTCGGCAACGTCGAGCACAAGGCGCTCCCCTGCCAGGGCTCGCGCGGCCGCACGCAGACCTACCAGGTGCCACACGCCAGCCAGCTGCTGCCGGTGCCGGTGCTGCTCGACGGGGTGTCCTACCAGGTCAACGGCGACCAGTTCCGTGCGAAGCAGGTGGCCAAGGGGTGGTCGCGCACGGCGATCCGCACCGTGTCGATCCCCACCGCGCAGCTCGTCATCAGCGACGTGAGCTCACGGGCCGCGATGCGTCAGAAGGCGGGCAAGCGGGTCCGCTCCACGATCTCGACCGCGATCGGGTCGATCACCGTCGCGGGACAGCCGATCGAGGTCCCCTCGCCCGGTGGCGTGGTCGAGCTGCCCAACGGTGCGGGCGAGATCCAGCGCCAGCTCGTGGACACCGGCTACCGCGGCTCGCAGGTCATCGGACTGCGGATCAAGCTGTACTCCGAGGCCGTCGTGATCGACCTCGCACGCACCGCGGGTCGGATCTATCCACACTGATTCCTGACGAAGCCTGAGGGTTCCGTGAGGCACCGCGTCCCGCACCCCGTGGCCGAACCTGACTAAGGTCCCAGGAGCGACGTCGGGTCGGCCATGGGGCGCGACCCGGCGTCGCGCCAGTCTCAGCAGCCGCGCAGGGCGGCGTCGGTGCGGGCCTCCCGACCGAGGCGGCGGGCCTGGGCGACGTCGGGGAACACCACGCTCGCGGCGCCGACGAAGCCGACCCGGCCGCGGACGACGCACGTCGTGATCCGTCCGGGGTCGACCTGCGCGACGGCCTGGGCGAGCTCGTAGAGCTCCCCCGGCGAGGCGTTGGTGGCCATGTGCTCCATCACCGTCATGACACCACGCTCGATGAAGCCCGGGCGGTCGGCCTGCGAGCGGATCCGGGCGTGGATGCCGCGCAGGGTGCGCTGCTGGTTGGCGGAGCGGTCGAAGTCGCCGCCCGCGAGGCCCTTGCGGATCCGGGAGAACGCCATCGCGTTGTAGCCGTCGAGGTGGATCCGGCCCTTCGCGAAGCCCTCCTTCTTCAGGTAGGGGTCGTAGAACCGTCGCGGGTTGGTGACGGTGATGCCGCCGATGTCGTCGACCATGTCCTCGAAGAACGGGAATCGGGTCACCATCACGTAGTCGGGCTCGATGCCGACCAGGTTGCGCATCGCACCGGCCATGCCCCGGGGACCGGCGAAGTAGAGCGCCGAGTTGATCTTCTCCCGGCCGTGGCCGGGGATGGCGACCCACGAGTCGCGCGGCACGCCGATGGCGGTCGCCGACCCGGTGCGGGTGTTGATGCCGACCATCTGGAGGGCGTCGCCCCGCGAGCGGGTCATGTCCTGGCCCGGGCGGGCGTCGGAGCCGACGGCGAGGATCCAGACCACGTCGTCGCCGACGGAGACGCCCTGGCCGTGGCGGATCTTGACCAGGCTGACGTCGGTCGGCTGCACCGACGACTGGGGTACGACGAGCGCGGTGACGGCGAGGACGCCCGCCAGGGCGACTCCCCTGAGGACCCGTCGGGCCTGCGTGAACCGGCTCATCACCGGGCTCCCTTCGCGACGTCGTAACCGAAGACCCGCCAGCCGCCCCGCTTGCGGGTGAGGAACAGCCGGCCACGGACGACCGTGGTGCCGGTCTTCTCACCGGCGGTGTCGAAGCGCAGCACGAAGTGCGCGGTCACCGACCGGGCCCGTTTTCCGGTGGCCAGGATGTCGAGGGTGACGCGGCGGTGCCGGGGCGTGACCGAGTCGATGCGCGGGCCGTGCGACAGGTTGGTGAGCAGCGCCTTGTCGGCGCGCGCACGCTTCTCCGCGCCCGCGGTGAAGCCGGGGAACGCGGAGGGGAAGCTGCTGCGGGGGTAGGCGCCGCCGAGGTAGGCCGCGTCCCACCAGCGGTCGACGACCTTGCCGACCTGGCGTCGTACGACCTTGCGCCGCGCGTCGGGCAACCGACCGAAGACCCGGTGGATCCCGGTCTTCGTCGGCACCGGGTGCGAGGCGAGGGTCGCCTGAGCGTCGTTGCGGCTCAGTCGCTCGGGAGAGGCGGACGGGGACGACGGCGACTGGCACGCGGTGGCGGCGAGCGACACGACGAGGACGAGCACGAGTCCGGCGCAGCGGCGGGCCCACGACGTGCCCGACACAGGGCTTGGCATGACGACTCCAGGCAGGGGTGTGGCGGTGTGGGCCACACCATGCCTCAAAGGATGAGCCCGCCCCTGCATTTGCCCGCGTGTGCGACTAGCCTTGTCAGCGCCCTTGAACAGGCACAGTTGTCAAACCTTGCGCGAAGAGATCTGGAAGAGGCGAAAGAAGCGTGGCGCAGTCCCCGAACGGGCAGTCCGGCAACCAGTCCTCGGTTGCACCATCATCCGACCTGGGAGCCAACGAGTGGCTCGTGGAGGAGATGAAGGAGCAGTACGACAAGGATCCTGCGAGCGTGGGTCCTGAGTGGGCTGCGTACTTCGGGAACGGGGCCGCATCGGCGCCCGCGAAGGCTCCCGAGAAGGCGCCGGCCCCCGCCGCTGCGCCCGCGCCGGCCGCCGCTCCGGCCAAGGCTCCGGAGAAGGCGCCCGAGCCCGCCCCCGCGAAGTCGCCCGCCAAGTCCACCCCGCGCCCCGCGGCGCAGGCCGACGAGCCGGCCAAGGGCACCAGCACGCCGGTGGCCAAGGACCCCAAGCCGGCCCCTCCGGCCCAGGCGAGCGACCAGCCCACCTACACCGTCCTGCGCGGCGCCCCGGCCCGCACCGCGGCCAACATGGACGCCTCGCTGTCCGTGCCCACGGCCACGTCGGTGCGCTCGGTCCCGGTCAAGCTCCTGTGGGACAACCGCACGGTCATCAACAACCACCTCGCCCGCGCCCGCGGCGGGAAGGTCTCGTTCACCCACATCATCGGCTACGCCCTCGTCAAGGCCCTGCGCGCGATGCCGGAGATGAACGTCGGCTACGAGGTCGTCGACGGCAAGCCCAACCTGGTCACGCCGGCCCACATCAACCTCGGCCTCGCGATCGACATGAAGAAGCCCGACGGCACCCGCCAGCTGCTGGTGCCGAGCATCAAGGGCGCCGAGGCGATGGACTTCGCCGGGTTCTGGACGGCCTACGAGGACGTGGTGCGCAAGGCGCGCGACAACAAGCTCACGGTGGCCGACTTCCAGGGCACCACCATCTCCCTCACCAACCCCGGCGGCATCGGCACCGAGCACTCCGTGCCGCGGCTGATGGCCGGCCAGGGCGCGATCATCGGCGTGGGCGCGATGGAGTACCCGCCGGAGTGGCAGGGCGCCTCCGAGGAGGCGATCAACCGCAACGCGATCAGCAAGTCGATGACGCTGACCTCGACCTACGACCACCGGGTCATCCAGGGCGCGCAGTCGGGTGAGTTCCTCAAGCGCGTGCACAGCCTGCTGATCGGCGAGAACGAGTTCTACGACGAGATCTTCCGCTCGCTGCGCATCCCCTACGAGCCGATCCGCTGGGCGCGCGACGTCGTGGCCTCCCACGACGACGACATCGTCAAGCAGGCCCGGATCCTCGAGCTGATCCACGCCTACAGGGTCCGCGGCCACCTGATGGCCGACACCGACCCGCTCGAGTACCGCCAGCGCAGCCACCCCGACCTCGAGATCGAGTCGCACGGGCTCACCCTGTGGGACCTCGACCGCGAGTTCGCGACCGGGTCGTTCGGCGGCGAGGGCCGGCGCTTCATGAAGCTGCGCAACATCCTCGGGATCCTGCGCGACTCCTACTGCCGCACCACCGGCATCGAGTACATGCACATCATGGATCCCGAGCAGCGCAAGTGGATCCAGGAGCGCGTCGAGCAGCCGCACGTGAAGCCGCCCCGTGAGGAGCAGCTGCGGATCCTGCTCAAGCTCAACCAGGCCGAGGCCTTCGAGACCTTCCTCCAGACCAAGTTCGTCGGCCAGAAGCGCTTCAGCCTCGAGGGCGGCGAGACCACCATCCCGCTCGTGGACGAGATCTGCGAGGCAGCGGCCGAGGCCGGCCTCGACGAGGTCACGATCGGCATGGCCCACCGCGGTCGGCTCAACATGCTCGCCAACATCGTGGGCAAGAAGTACAGCCAGATCTTCCGCGAGTTCGAGGGCAACATCGACCCGCGGACGGTCCAGGGCTCCGGCGACGTGAAGTACCACCTCGGCGCCGAGGGCGAGTTCCTCGCGGGCTCGGGCGACAAGATCAAGGTCTCCGTCGCCGCGAACCCCTCGCACCTCGAGGCCGTCAACCCGGTGCTCGAGGGCATCGCCCGCGCGAAGCAGGACCTGCTCGACCAGGGTGAGAAGTTCCCGGTCCTGCCCCTGCTCGTCCACGGCGACGCCGCCTTCGCGGGCCAGGGCGTGGTGGCCGAGACGCTCAACCTGTCGCAGCTCCGTGGCTACCGCACGGGCGGCACCGTCCACGTGGTGATCAACAACCAGGTCGGCTTCACCACCGCACCCGGCTCCTCGCGCTCCTCCCTCTACGCCACCGACGTGGCGCGGATGGTCCAGGCGCCGATCTTCCACGTCAACGGAGACGACCCCGAGGCCTGCATCCGCGTGGCCCGGCTGGCGTTCGACTACCGCCAGGCGTTCAACAAGGACGTCGTCATCGACCTCGTGTGCTACCGCCGTCGCGGTCACAACGAGGGCGACGACCCGTCGTACACCCAGCCGCTGATGTACGACCTCATCGAGCAGAAGCGCTCGGTCCGCAAGCTCTACACCGAGTCGCTGATCGGTCGTGGCGACATCACGATCGAGGAGGCCGAGCAGGTCCTCAAGGACTACCAGCAGCAGCTGGAACGGGTCTTCACCGAGGTGCGCGAGGCCAGCTCGGAGGCGCCCACCGAGTGGACGACCGTCCCCGACTACCCGGACAAGCCGGCCGGCGACTTCTCCACCGCGGTGACCCCCGAGGTGCTCAAGCGGATCGCCGACAGCTACGTCACGCCGCCGGAGGACTTCACCGTCCACCCGAAGGTGATGCCGCAGCTGCAGCGCCGCTCGGCCGCCATCACCAACGGGCCGATCGACTGGGGCACCGGCGAGATCCTCGCCTTCGGCTCCCTGCTGATGGACGGTCGCCCGGTGCGCCTGGCCGGGCAGGACTCGCGTCGCGGCACCTTCGTGCAGCGCTTCGCCACGATCATCGACCGGACCAACGCCGACGAATGGACCCCGCTGACCAACCTCACCGAGGACCAGGCGAAGTTCCACGTCTACGACTCCCTGCTCTCGGAGTACGCCGCCCTCGGGTTCGAGTACGGCTACTCCGTCGCGCGGCCCGAGGCCCTGGTCCTGTGGGAGGCGCAGTTCGGTGACTTCGTCAACGGCGCGCAGACCGTGATCGACGAGTTCATCTCCGCCGGCCAGACCAAGTGGCGCCAGCAGTCCGGCGTCGTGCTGCTGCTCCCCCACGGCTACGAGGGCCAGGGTCCTGACCACTCGTCGGCCCGCATCGAGCGGTTCCTGACGATGTGCGCCGAGGACACGATGGTGGTCGCCCAGCCGTCCACCCCGGCGTCGTACTTCCACCTCCTGCGCCGCCACTCGCTCGGCGAGGAGCACCGCCCGCTCATCGTCTTCACCCCGAAGTCGATGCTCAAGCGCAAGGAGGCCGCCTCGCAGCCGGCCGACTTCGTCGAGGGCACCACGTTCCGCGCGTTCATCGGTGACGACGACGCCGACGCCTCGCAGGTCGAGACGCTGATCATGTGCTCGGGCCGCGTGACCTGGGACCTCATGGTCGAGCGCGGCAAGCGCGAGGAGGGCTCGAAGTTCGCCATCGGTCGAGTCGAGCGGCTCTACCCGACGCCGATCGAGGACATCAAGGCCGAGGTCGCGAAGTACCCCAACCTCAAGGCGATCCGCTGGGTGCAGGACGAGCCGCGCAACATGGGCCCGTGGCCGCACTACCAGCTCAACGTGTGGCCCGAGCTCGACCTCACGGTCGAGCCGATCACCCGTCCGTCGTCTGCGTCGCCGTCGGTCGGCACCCTCAAGCGCCACGTGGAGGAGCAGAAGACGCTGCTCGACGCGGCCTTCGAGTCGCCGAACGCACGCGGCACCGACTACTGAGGCCGGCTGACGGTGTACTTCACCGACAGGGGCATCGAGGAGCTCGAGAAGCGCCGGGGTGACGAGGAGGTCACCCTGGCATGGCTCGCCGAGCAGCTCCAGGCCTTCGTCGACGCCCACCCGGAGTTCGAGACCCCGGTCGAGCGCCTGGCGACCTGGCTGGCCCGCCTCGACGACCCCGAGGACTGAGGCGGGCCGGCCGGCTCAGGCGGCGAGGGGGCGGGCGGCAGCCGGCTCGCCCGGCCGGGACGGCGTACGTCGTCCGGGGAGCGCGAGACGGCAGATCTTCCTCGCGACGCTCGCCAGCTGCTTGCGCAGCGGACCGGTCGTGTAGTCGATCCCGTAGCGCTCGCAGATCTCGCGCACCTCCGCAGCGATCTGCGGGTAGCGCCTGGCCGGCAGGTCGGGGAACAGGTGGTGCTCGATCTGGTGGCTCAGGTTGCCCGACATGATGTGGAACAGCGGACCGCCGGAGATGTTGGCGGAGCCGAGGACCTGGCGGTAGTACCAGTGGCCGCGGGTCTCGTCCTCGCACTCGTCGGCGCTGAACGTCTCGGCGCCGGCCGGGAAGTGGCCGCAGAAGATGATGTTGAACGCCCAGATGTTGCGCACCAGGTTGGCCGTCGCATTGCCGACGAAGGTCAGCGGGAACAGCGGTCCCGTGAGCGCCGGGAAGAGCAGGTAGTCCTTGAGCGCCTGACGACGGACCTTGCGCATGATGCCGGCGTGGAGGGCCTTGTTGTCCTCCATCGTGCGGGTGCCCTTGACGATGTTCTCGACCTCGAGGTCGTGCATGGCCACGCCCCACTCGAAGAAGACCATCAGCAGCAACGCGTAGACCGGGTTGCCCAGGTAGTAGGGGTGCCACTTCTGGTCCTCGTCCACCCGGAGGATGCCGTAGCCGATGTCGCGGTCCTTGCCGAGGATGTTGGTGAACGTGTGGTGGATGTAGTTGTGGGAGTACTTCCACTGCTCGCTGGGGCACACGTTGTCCCACTCGTAGATGCGCGAGTTGAGGTGCGGGTCGCCCATCCAGTCGTACTGGCCGTGCATCACGTTGTGGCCGATCTCCATGTTCTCGAGGATCTTGGAGGCCGAGAGCGCGGCGACCGCGAGCGGCCAGGCCGGCGGGAGGTAGAACAGCGCGCGGCCGAGGACCTCGAGCTGCTGCTGGCGCTTGACGACGCCGCGGATGTAGGCCGCGTCGTCCTCGCCGAGGTCCGCCAGGACGCGCTGGCGCAGCGCGTCCATCTCCTCGCCGAAGGCGTCGAGCTGGTCGGGGGTGAGCTGGGGGAGCGTGGTGGTCATGGGTGTCCTTTCGTCGGTCACAGGTCGACGACGCAGTCGCCGACAGGTGCGGAGACACAGATCTGGATGTCCTCGTCGGGCAGTGAGGACTCGGCGCCGGAGAGCACGTTGCGCACGGTGCCCTCGGCCTTGCGGGTGGTGCAGGTGAAGCAGATGCCCATGCGGCAGCCGAACTCAGGGGTCAGGCCGAGCTGCTCGGCCTGCTCGAGGATCGAGCCGCCGCTGTTGGCGACCTGCCGGTCGCTGCCGGCGAACGTGAGGTCGCCCTCGGCGGTCCCGACGCTGGTGCTCGGCGGCTTGAAGAGCTCGAGCCGCAGTCGCGGGCTGTCGCCGTACGCCGCGCGCACCAGGTCGATCATCCCGGCCGGTCCGCACGCCCAGGTGTCGGTGTCGCGGAAGCGCGGGACGAGCCGGCGCAGCTCGAGCTCGCTGAACCTGGCGCCGTGGCGCAGGTGCACGGTGACGTCGTTGTCCTCCGCGGCGATCCCGGCCAGCTCGTCGGCGTAGATCTGGTCGGCCTCGGAGCGGGCGTGGTGGAGGAAGGTGACCGGTCGCCCGGCCCGGCCGTCGTAGCCGTCACGGAGCAGGGTGCGCACCATCGACATCGCGGGCGTGATGCCCGAGCCGCCCGTGATGAACAGCAGCGGGTCGATCCCGGGCGTGGCCGGGCTGACGGGCAGGGTGAAGTCACCCTGGGCCTGCGAGAGGTGCAGGAGCTGGCCGGGCTCGGCGTCGACGAGGCGCTTGCTCACCTGGCCGTCCGCGTGGGAGCGGACGGTCAGCGTGATCTCCTCCCCTGCTCCCGAGGCGGGAGAGGAGATCGAGAAGCAGCGCGTCATGCGTCGGGCCGAGCCCGGCAGGTCGAGACCCACCTGGACGTACTGGCCGGCGCGGTGGCCGCGCCAGGTGGCGGTGGGCTGGAGGGTGAGCGTGGCGACCGGGGCACCGGGGGTGTCGGTCTCACGGCGTACGTCGACGACCCGGGCGCGCACCTCGTGCGCGGCCCACATCGGGTTGACCCGGGAGAGGTAGTGGTCGACACCGTGCGGCGACGCGAGCGCCGCGACGGTGCGCGAGCGGGCGATCCTCGAGACGACGGTCATGACCGGTCTCCTCACTTCGGTGAACGTCTGTTCACTCAACTATGGCCGCACCCCCGCCCGGCGTCAACGCCTGCGCCCGTGATCCGGCGCACTTCCGTGAACGGTTGTGCACCGCCTGTTCTCCCGTCGATGTCCTACGATCGGGCCGTGGCCACCCAGACCGAGCCGACGGACACCGAGTCCCGCGCGGAGCGCAAGGAGCGCACCCGGCGCGCGATCCTCGACGCCGCGCTCGCCCTGGCGGCCGACTCCAACCTGATGGCGATCTCGCTGCGCCAGGTGGCCAAGCAGGTCGGGGTGGTGCCGACCGCCTTCTACCGCCACTTCGGGTCGCTGGAGCTGCTCGGGCTCGCGCTGGTGGACGAGAGCTTCCGGTCGCTGCGCGAGATGCTGCTGGACGTGTGGCGGCACGCGCCGGAATACCGCGACTTCATCGACGGCTCGTTGCCGATCGTGGCCCAGCACGTGCGCGAGAACCGCTCCCACTACGCGTTCATCGCCCGCGAGCGCACCGCCGGCCCGCCCCGCGTGCGCGAGGCGATCGGCCACGAGATCGACCTGATCACCCGCGAGCTCGCCACCGACATCGCGCGCAGCGGCGCGGCCGAGCACTACTCCAGCACCGACATCGGGCTGCTCGCCGACCTCATCGTCTCCTTCGTGGTGACCATGGCCGAGCGGCTGGTCGACGACCCCGACTCGGAGGCCCGCACGCTGGCACAGGCCCGCACCCAGCTGCGGATGCTGCTGGTCGGCGCGCTCAACTGGCGCTCCCGCGAGCCGGCCGCGGAAGGCTGACAGCCATGTCCTCCCCTGGTCTGGCCGCCGACCTCGGCTACTCCCACGCCTCCGCCAACCCGTTGCACCGCCTGGTCCGCACGGGCGCGGGCACACGCGTCGGCGGATGGATCTTCTCGCGCTCGCTGCGCCACCTCGACGACCTCGTCGGCCGGCTGAGCCGCGGCCGGCAGAGCGCGCCGGGCCTGCTCGCCGGGCTGGCGGTCCTCGACGTGACCACGACCGGTCGCAAGTCCGGGCAACGGCGCACGAGCCACCTCATCGCGACGCCGTACGACGGCACGCTGGCCCTGCTCGGCACCAACTTCGGGCAGCCGTCCACGCCTGCCTGGGTGCTCAACCTGGAGGCCGACCCGCGGGCGACGGTCACCTTCCGCAACGTCTCGCGCGAGGTGACCGCGCGGGCGGCGACGCCCGACGAGGCGGAGGAGATCTTCGCCCTGGCCGCCCGGTTCTACCCGGGCTACCTCAGCTATCGCCGGCGGATCGGCGAGAGCCGCCGGGTCCGCGCCTTCGTGCTCGAGCCCGTCTGATCACCTGCCGGACAGCGGGACCACCGGGCGGACCGTCACGTCCGGGATCGTCGCGTCCGCCGGCAGGTCGATCACGTGCAGGATCGTGTCGACGACCGTGTCGACGCTGATCCAGCGTGCGGCGTCGTAGGTCCGCCCCTCCTGCTCGTGCACCTTCTCCTGCATCGGGGTCGCCGTGCGGCTCGGGTAGACCGTGCTCACCCGCACCCCGTGCTCCACCTCCTCGGCCCGCAGGGAGTCGGCGAGGGCGCGCAGGCCGAACTTCGAGGCGGCGTACGCCGACCACTCCGCGCCGGCGCTCAGGCCCGCGGAGGAGTTCACGAACACGACCGTCCCGCCGCTCTCGCGCAGGTGCGGGAGCAGCTCGCGGGTCAGCACCGCCGGGGCCGTGAGGTTGACCGCGATCTGCTCCTCCCAGTCGGCGAGGCGCAGCCGGCTGACCGGGGCGAGCTCCACGACGCCGGCGACGTGCAGGACCGTGTCCACCGGCCCGTCGACCTGACGCCCCACGCCGTTGAGGGTGCCGGGATCGGCGAGGTCGGCCACCAGCACCTGCGCCTGCGGGAAGCTCCGCGCGAGCTCGGCGGCGCGGCCCTCGTCGCGGGCGACGAGGACGAGGTGGTCACCACGGTCGGCGAGGCGGCGGGCCAGCGCCAGCCCGATCCCCGAGCCGGCACCGGTGACGACGTGCTTCACCGCGCGGACCTCATCGCGTGAAGACGATCTTGCCGAAGACGTCGCCCTCCGCCATGGCGGCGAAGCCGTCGCGGGCCTGGTCCATCGGGAGGGCGCGGTCGATGAGCGGCCGGGCACCCGTGGCGTCGAGGAACCTCACCAGCTGGTCGAGCTCGTGACGGGTGCCCATGGTCGAGCCGATGATCGAGAGCTGCTTGAAGAAGACGTGGGTGAGCCCGGCGTCGTCGACGTTCGGGCCGGACGTCGTGCCACTGATGACGATGCGGCCGCCCGGGCGCAGCGAGCGGATCGAGTGGGTCCAGGTCGCCCTGCCGACGGTCTCCATCACGGCGTCGACCTTGACCGGCAGGCGCGCGCCGGACTCGAAAACCTCGTGCGCGCCGAGCTGGCGAGCCCTCTCCCCCTTGGCCTCGTCCCGGGTCGTGGCCAGCACCGTGAGGCCGGCGGCCCGGCCCAAGGTGATCAGCGCGGTGGCGACGCCACCTCCGGCGCCCTGCACGAGCACGGTCTCGCCGGGCTTGCAGCCGCCCTGCACGAAGAGCATCCGGTAGGCCGTGAGCCACGCGGTCGGCAGGCACGCGGCCTCCTCGAACGAGAGCGAGGCCGGCTTGGGCACGAGGTTGCGCCGCGGCACGATGACCTGATCGGCGAAGGTGCCCTGGTGCCGCTCGGAGAGCAGCGAGCGGCCGGGGTCGTCCGCCTCGTCGCCGGTCCACGCCGGGTCGCCGATGACGCCGTGCACGACGACCTCGTTGCCGTCCTCGTCGAGGCCGGCCGCGTCGCAGCCGAGGATCATCGGGAGCGCGTCCTCGCGCAACCCGACTCCGCGCAGCGACCAGAGGTCGTGGTGGTTGAGGCTCGCGGCCTTCACCGTCACCGTCGCCCAGCCGTCGGGCGCCTCGGGGGCGGGCCGCTCCCCCACCACCAGGCCGCTCAGCGGGTCGTCGGAGGAGAAGGACTCGGCGTAGACGGCGAACATGATTCGACCCTAGCGAGTGCCGCCGTTTATCCGGTTGCGGGTCCTCCACCCGGACGCTTGGGTGGCCCGGTGAGCATCGACGTACGTCCCTCGGAGGACGCCGCCAAGTTCCTGGCCACCGACCAGCTCGTGTGGTTCGGCGAGGTCACCGACGCCGACGGCGAGCACCTGCGGCTCGGGCTGCCCGAGGACCAGCGGTTCGCGGTGGACCTGCCCGACGGCCCCGACGACCTCCACAGCGGCATCTACGGCGTACGTCCGATGGAGATGTCGCTGCCCGGCGGGGCGGTGGTGCCGATCGCCGGCCTCACGTGGGTCGGCGTGCACCCCGACTCGCGCCGCCGGGGCGTGCTCGCCGCGATGATGGCCGACCACCTGGCCCGCACGCACGACGCGGGGACGGCCGTCTCGGCGCTCCACGCCAGCGAGCCCGGCATCTACGGCCGGTTCGGCTACGGCATGGCCGCGCTCCAGCTGCAGGTCTCGATCGGTCGCGGGACGACGTTCCCCGCTCCTCACCTCGAGGACGAGGCGGCAAGCATCACGACGAACCTCGCGACGATGGCGGCCCCGGGCGTCGCCGAACGGATGCGTGCCTGCCAGGTGGCGCACGCGCCGAGCTCCCCCGGCACGATCATCGGCTCACCGGACTTCTTCTCGCTCATGTCGCTGGAGCCGGCCGAGGCCCTGCGCGACAAGGAGCGTCGCCGCGTCCTCTTCGCCCGGCGTGACGGGCAGGACATCGGTTTCGTGGGGCTGCGGCGTGAGCACAAGTGGGACAACGCGCGTCCGTCCGGCACCGTCGTCGTCGGCACCTTCTGCGGCACGCCCTCCGCCCGACTGGCCTTGGCCCGCCGCCTGGTCGACCTCGACCTGATGGGCACCACGAAGCTGGAGAACCTCGGCGTCGACGACCCGCTGCTCTCCTGGGTCGGCGGGCCCCGCGACACCGGCGAGCTCCAGACCTTCGACAGCACCTGGGTGCGTCTGGTCGACCTCGGCGCGGCCTGGTCCCTCCGCTCCTACGAGGGCGACTGCGACGTGGTGGTCGAGGTCGAGGACCGCTGGGCGCCGTGGAACGCCGGACGCTGGCGCCTCCGTGCCTCGGGCGGCGAGGGCTCGGCGACGCGCACGGACTCCCCCGCCGACGTCTCGCTCGACGTCGCCGTGCTGAGCGCGGGCTTCCTCGGGCACGGAATCGGGGGCCGGCTGCGTGCCGGGCTCGTCCGCGAGCACCGGCCCGGGGCGTACACCGACCTCGCGCGCGCGATGCGGACGACGGTCGAGCCGGAGCCGTCGATCGGGTTCTGACCGACGGACAACTCGCGCCGCCGCGCGTTCGCACCGCGCACGGACGATTCGGGGGGCCCGCTCACTGCAGACCGTGTTCGTACGCGTAGGCAGTGGCGGCGGCACGGCTGGGCAGTCCCAGCTTCGTGAGGATGTGGCCGACGTGGGTGGCCACGGTCTTCTCGCTGACGACGAGACGCTCGGCGATCTGACGGTTGGTGAGCCCCTTGGCAATGTGCATCAGGACTTCTTCCTCGCGGCTGGTCAGACCGCTGGACGGCGGGGCTGGAACCTGCAGCGCAGCCCTGGCGGCGGCTGCGTCGCGGACCGCGTCGAGGCGATCAAAGACGGCGAGGGCCCCGGCGAGCTCGAGCTCGGCGGTGTCGTCGTCGCCAACCGCTCGGCACGCGGCGGCGATCAGCGCCCTCGTGCGGGCGGCCTCGTAGGCCGCGTCCAGCTCGCGCCAACCGGCCAGCGCCTGCCGGAGCGCGGACATGGCGTTCTCGGGCTGGTCCTCGGCCAGCAGCACGGCACCCAGGGCCTGCAGGTGCAGTGCGGTCAGCATCGGTCGCCCGAGCGCGCCGGCCACGGCGCCGAGCTCGTCGGCCGCGGCTCGGGCGGAGGCGAGATCTCCGTCGGCGAGGGTGATCTCGACGTAGCCGCCGGCCAGTCGCGCGCGCGACATGGGGTCACCGGCCTCGTGATAGGCCCTCCGGATGGAGGCGGCGGCTGCCTCGAGCCTTCCCGTGGCCAGGCGCAGCAGCGCGAGGCCCGGCTGCGGATCGCGGCCGAGCTCGCTGGCCAGCTGGAACTCGACCTCGGCCGCGCGGTCCTGGCCACGGAGCCGGTGCAGGTCGCCCTTCAGGTAGGCGGCGGCGCCTCGCGACCGTTGCCCCACCGGATCGGCCAGGCGGTGGTAGGCCTCGTCGATCTGGTCGGCCGCTGCGTCCCAGTCGCCGCGGAGGTGCATCATCTCGGCGCGGTGGATCAGGCATTGACCTCGGTACAGCATCAGTTCTGGCTGACCGTCGACCCAGCGGCTGAGCGCGGCGGTCCACGTGTGGGCGCGGCGGACATCGAACAGCTCGGTGTAGCCCTCGATGGCGGTGCAGTAGGCATCGCCGATCGCGATCGCCGAGACGTCGTCGGCCTCGATGGCGACCATTCCCTCGTCGAGCAGGGCGACCCCCTCGTCGACCCGGTCGAGCCAGATCAGGCATCTGCCTTCGCCGATCCGTGCCAGCGCTGCGAGCTCGGGGTCGTGGAACAGGACGCCGATCTCGGCCGCCGCGTGGAACGCCTCGTGCCCGGCTCTCACGTCGCCGGAGAACGCTGCACGCAGCGCGGACGCGTAACGCAGGTAGCCGCGCTCGACGCAGTCGATCTTGCGGTCGTCCAGCAGCCGCTGGGCTCGGTCGACCCAACCGCCTCCGCGCGCCAGGTCGCCGGCGTTCAACAGCGCGAATGCCAGCCAGAAGGCGCACCGGGCCGCCCGTGCAACGTCGCCGACGTGTGCACACTTCTGGTGCGCGCTGATCCACGCGGACCGGCTCTCGTCGCTGAGTCCGGCGAGGTACGCCGCGGACGCCAGCCGCTCGAGATCGTCCACCTCGAGCGGCTCGGCGACTGCGGCCGCGGACAGCTCGTCGTACGCCCGTCGCCAGGCCCCCTTGTTGAACGCCTCGCGTGCGCGTCCGAGGCTGGTGCCCATGGGCTCAGTGTCGCGCGAGGACGGCGCCTATGCCCAGAACGACGCCGCCTCGGCTGGTCCGGCCGCGATGAACCACATCTCGCGGATGCGACCGTTGTCGAACCGGTAGACGAAGGAGTCATTCATCTCCAACGTCCGCCCGTTGCGGCCGAAGACGGCGTGTTCCCACTCCGCCCCCCATTCGTCGTCCGCCAAGCAGAACAGCTGCTCGAGCTTCACGTCCCCGTCGGTCAGCTCGAAGACGGTGCCGAGGGCCGCCAGCAGGCCGTCGACTCCGTCGTGGTCGCCGGCGAACGGGATCGGACCACGACCGTGGAAGACCATGTCGTCGGTGAAGACACGGGCAAGCGTCTCGCGGTCGTTCTCCGTGATCGCCTGGGTCATCCGATCGATGACCGCAACATTCGAGTGGGCGCTCATCATGCCCTCCATCGCTCGGGTGTACCTGATGGACCGACCATAGGAACTGGGAACCGGCCGCCGCATCGGGCGAAATGCCGATCCGCCCTCGGTGACGTGTTGGTACATTCGCTGAGCTGGAATGCGGATGGGGGTGCGGGTGAGTTTTCCGCGCCAGGGCCGAGCGCTCCAAAGGCGCCGATGGGGCGCTCGCAGCGCGGGTGACGCCAGTACTCAACAGGCCACCAGAACCCTTGTCCGTCGAACATGTGTTCGATAGAATGAGGCATGGTCCAGCCCAGCACCCACCTCCAGCCGCCCCAGGCGACCGACGGGGCGAGTGCGGACCACCTGCTGACCCTGGCCACGCAGGCCTTGCGGTCGCGGCGTCTGGCCGAGGTGGACGAGCTCCGGCTCGCGATCGAGTGGGCGGTGGCGAGCGGTCACCCGCGCGACGGGCGCGACCCGATGATCACCCCCGGCGGGGACGGCACTCCCCCGGTGCGCGAGTTCGCGGTCCCCGAGCTCGCGATGGCGCGCGACACCCATCCCGCCACCACGCGGGCGTTGATCGCCGACGCCCTCGACCTGGCGCACCGTCTCCCTCGGACCTGGGCGATCGTGCAGGCCGGCGAGTGCGAGCCCTGGGTGGCCCGCAAGGTCGCCGTCACCACCCGCCCGCTCCTCAGCGAGCAGGTCGACCGCGTGGACAGGGCGGTGGCCAAGGCGATCCGGGGTCACGCTCCCTCCACCGTGCTGGAGATCGCCCGCGCCAAGGTCATCGAGGCCGACCCCGAGACCCACCGAGCCGAGCGCGAGCGCTCACGCCACCAGCGCTACGTCAGGCTCTCCCGCACCGACGAGCACGGCTACCGCCACGTCATCGCCAAGGTCACGGCCGGCGACGCAGCGTGGATCGACGCCATGCTCGACCGCGTCGCCGACATCCTGGCCACCACCATGGGACACGACCACAACCACGACGAGCTCCGCTCCATCGCCATGGGCTGGCTCGCGCGACCCGTCGATCTCCTCAAGCTGCTCCTCGAGCACACCGAGGCGGACATCGATCCCGTGACGGACGAGCCGGGGCAGCCCGCCTGGGCACCGGACCACCTCGTCGAGACCGTCGACAGGCTCTGCGCCCTGCCCGCACGCCGGCTCGCCCGGCTCCGCAACCGCAGCCGCCTGTTCGTCCACCTCACCGACGAGACCCTCCGCACCGGCACCGGCGTCGCCCGCGTCGAGGGCGTCGGCCCCATCGACGTACGCCAGCTCCACGAGGTCCTCGGCCACGCCGACGTCACCGTGACCCCGGTCCTCGACCTGCGCGGACGCCGCCGCGTCGACGCCTACGAGCACCCCGAGGACATCAAGGACCACGTCTGGACCCAGACCGGCGGCGACTGCTTCCCGTTCTCCCCGCGCACCGCCACGCGCGACCGGGTCGACTACGACCACGCCATCCCGTACGACGACACCGGGCCACCCGGCCAGACCGGTCCCCACAACTCCGGCCCGCTGCGCCGAGGACACCATCGCGCCAAGACCTTCGGCGGTTTCACGTCGCGCGTCGCCGGACCCGGCCGCCACCTCTGGCGCACCCCACACGGCCAGGCCTTCCTCGTCGACCACACCGGCACCACCCGGCTCACCCGCGAGCAGGCCGACACCATCGCCGAGGCACCCGACGGAGTCGAGATCTACTTCAGCAAGGTGGCGGTGGACTACTCGCCAGCCTGATCAGCGGCGGGCGACACCGTCGCGACGCGCGGCGTCGGCCACCGCCGAGCGCACGGCGCCCGGGACGCGGGGGTCGAACGGCGAGGGGATGATGAGGTCCTCGCGCAGGTCGTCGCCGACGAGCTCGGCCAGCGCGGTCGCGGCGGCCACCTTCATGCCCTCGGTGATCGCGGTGGCGTGCACGTCGAAGGCGCCGCGGAAGATGCCGGGGAAGGCCAGCACGTTGTTGATCTGGTTGGGGTAGTCGGAGCGGCCGGTGGCCACCACCCGCGCATACCTGTGCGCCAGGTCGGGGTGCACCTCGGGCGTGGGGTTGGCCAGCCCGAAGATGATCGCGTCGTCGGCCATCGAGGCGACGATCTCCTCCGGCACCTGGCCACCCGAGACTCCGATGTAGACGTCGGCGCCGGCCATGACGTCGGCGAGGCTGCCACGCCGACCGAACACGTCGGCGGTGTCGCGGGCCAGCGCGGCCTTGACCTCGGTGAGGTCGGCGCGCTCGGAGTTGAGCACCCCCTGCCGGTCGAGCACGGCGATGTCGCGCACGCCGGCCTCGAGCAGGATGCGGGCCACGGCCACGCCTGCGGCGCCTGCTCCCTGCACGACGACGCGGACGGTCGCGGCGTCACGACCGGTCAGGCGCAGCGCGTTGGTCAGCGCGGCCAGGGCGACGACGGCGGTGCCGTGCTGGTCGTCGTGGAAGACCGGGATGTCGAGTCGCTCCTTGAGCCGCGCCTCGATCTCGAAGCAGCGCGGGGCCGAGATGTCCTCGAGGTTGATCCCGCCGAAGCTCGGCGCGAGCCGGACGACCGTCTCGATGATCTCCTCGACGTCGGTGGTGTCCAGGCAGATCGGCACGGCGTCGACGCCGCCGAACTGCTTGAACAGCACGGACTTGCCCTCCATGACGGGCATCGCGGCAGCCGGGCCGATGTCGCCCAGGCCCAGGACCGCGGTGCCGTCGGTGACGATGGCGACTGTGTTGGGCACCCACGTGTAGTGCTGGGTCATCGAGGGGTCTGCGGCGATGGCCTCGCACACGCGCGCCACACCCGGGGTGTAGGCGAGGGAGAGCTCGTCGGGGCCGTTGAGCGCGACCGTCGAGACGGTCTCCATCTTGCCGCCTACGTGCAGGTCGAACACGGGGTCGCCTGCGTGCGGGTGGACTGGATCCTGGCCCTGTTCCATGGCCGCGATACTTGCACAGCTCAGCGGCGCGAGAGGGCCCGTCCCACGCGTGGGGAAGGCCACACGCGCAGGCGTACGACGGCGAGCACCTGGTCCTCGGCCACCGGGCCGCGGTGGCGCGAGTCGACCCCCTCGTCCGGGTTGTCGCTCAGCAGCCACCAGCCGGCTGCACCCGAGCTCGTACGACGCTGCTCGACCGCGCGCTTGACCCCCAGCGTGCCGTCCGCGAACCGGGCGACCACCAGGGCTCCGGGACGGACGCGCACGCCGTACCGGACGAGGAGGCGGTCGCCGTCGCGGAGTGTGGGGAGCATCGAACGGCCGCGCACGACCGCGGTCCCGAAGAGCGCTCCCCCACCTCCACCCCTCGGGGCGAGACCCCGCTGCCGACCCTGACGCACGCGGAGTAGTGTCGCAGGCGAGTACAGATTCCCGATCGAGAGGAACCCGATGCTTCGCCACCTGCTTGCCCCCACCGTCGAGGTCTCCGCCCACTGCGACCTGCCCTGCGGCGTCTACGACCCCGCCCAGGCGCGCATCGAGGCCGAGTCCGTCAAGGCGATCATCGCCAAGGTCGCCGACAACGACGACCCGGACTTCCGCACCCGCGCGCTCCTCATCAAGGAGCAGCGCTCCGAGCTCGTCAAGCACCACCTGTGGGTGCTGTGGACCGACTACTTCAAGCCGCCGCACTTCGAGAAGTACCCGCAGCTGCACACGCTGGTCAACGAGGCCACCAAGCTGGCCGGTGCCAGCGGCACGAAGGGCGAGCTCGACGCCGGCAAGGCCGACGAGCTGCTCGCCAAGATCGACGAGATCGCTGAGATCTTCTGGGAGACGAAGAAGGCCTGAGCAAGCTCAGGCCCCCTTCGTCTCTGCCGGGCCCGGTCGCCACACTCCGTGGCGGCCGGGCCCGTCCGCGTTCGCGGGGCGCGCCCCTGCTTGAATCCTCTTCCCGAGGACGGAGGGTCCAGATGATCGAGCAGGTGCAGCTGCCTGACGGCACCGACGCGTTCGTGCTGCCGCTGCAGCGCACCGACCGGGCAGCGCTCGTCGCCGAGTTCGAGACCTTGGGTCCGGAGTCCCGGCGCCGGCGGTTCCTTGCGCCGGTGGTGCACCTGAGCGACGCGATGCTCGAGCACTTGGTCGACGACGTCGACGGGGTCGACCACGTGGCCCTCGTCCTCTGCGTCGAGACGAGCCCGGACGTCTACGACCCGGTGGCACTGGCCCGGATGGTGCGCTACGAGGACGCCCCCGACGCCGCGGACCTCGCCGTGACCGTGAAGGACGACTGGCAGGGACGCGGGGTCGCCACCGTGCTGCTCGAGGTGCTGATGCGGCACCGGCCCGTCGGCGTACGACGCATCGTCACCGACGTCTTCAAGGACAACCCGGCGTCCCTGCACATGCTCCGCCGCCTCGGCCCGAGCACCCAGACCGACCTCGGCTCCGGGCTGTACGGCGTCTCCGTCGAGCTGGATGCGGCCACGCCGGAGCGCGCGACGGTCCCCGCTCCTGCCGTGGTGCGCACCAGACCCGCGACGCTGCTGGCAGACCCCACCCACCGGCATGCGCTGCGCACGCGCGACCAGGTCTGCCCCTGGTTCTGACCTCCGCCGGTCAGCCCACGATGCCGGGTCCCCGTGCCACCGATCCCGCGTCGTGGTCCTCCTTCGCGCAGCGCCGGCAGCGCAGGAACATGCCCGCACGCTCCCCGTCGGAGCCCGTGGGGTAGGCCACCTTGATCCAGTCGTGGCCCGCGAGCTTGCACGTGGTGAACCTCTTCAGGTTGTTCATCACCCACCACCGTCCTTCGTCTCGATCCCACGATGGTCCGCCCGTCCGGCGCCGTCGGCCACGGGGATGCCGGCACGGTCTGGACCACCGGTGTCGGCCGCGTCCCGACCTGGGCGACCGACCGCACGGTTAGTGTGGGGCGCAGCACATCGGCATCGAGGACGGGACGCAGACGCAGATGGCAGATCACACCGGGGGACCTCGGGCGGACGTCGAGCTACGACTACCGGCCGAGGGTGCCTACGCCACGATCGTCCGCACCACCGCCGCCGGACTGGCCGCGCGACTGGACTTCACGATCGACGACATCGAGGACCTGCGCATCGCCATCGGCGAGGCGACGGCGCTCGCGATCCCAGCGGCCGACCCCGGGACCGACCTGGTGGCGTGCTTCTACTTCGGGCGGGGGTCGATGACCGTCAGCCTCGAGACCGAGGCCATGGACGAGCCACCCCTCGACACCGAGAGCTTCGCCTGGCAGGTGCTGGACACGATGGCGCAGGACGCGTCGGCAGGATCGGAGGCCGGACGCTTTCGCGTCCGCTTCACAGTGACGTCGCAGGTCGCTGCGGGAATGACGGGTGCCGAGCGCTGACATGAGCGCACACACGGGGGACGAGACGGCGGAGGCCGGGCTCAGCGGGATGGAGCACGTCCGCGCTCGCAGCGCCGAGCTGTTCGCGGTGCTGCGCGACGGCGACCACAGCGACGCCACTCGCGCCGGGGCGCGCAACGACCTGGTGCACCTGCACCTCTCGCTCGTCGAGCACTGCGCGCGCCGCTTCCGCAACCGGGGCGAGCCGCTCGAGGACCTGGTCCAGGTGGGCACGATCGGGCTCATCAAGGCGGTCGACCGCTTCGAGACCGACCGGGGCGTGGAGTTCTCGACCTACGCGACACCGACGGTCATCGGCGAGATCAAGCGGCACTTCCGCGACAAGGGCTGGGCCATCCGGGTGCCGCGGCGGCTGCAGGAGCTGCGCATGCAGATCGGCAGCGCGACCGGGGAGCTGACCCAGAAGCTGGGCCGCTCCCCCACGCCCCGCGAGCTGGCCGAGGTCATCGGCTGCACGGTCGAGGAGGTCATGGAGGGCATCGAGTCCTCCCACGCCTACGCGACGCTCTCGCTCGACGCGTCCGACGACTCCGAGGACGGGCCCCCGGCGATGCTGGCGACGCTCGGCGTGGAGGACACCAACATCGCGCACGTCGAGGTCCGGGAGTCCATCAAGCCGCTGCTCGACGGGCTCGGGGAGCGCGAGAAGCGGATCCTGCTGCTGCGCTTCTTCAAGAACATGACGCAGTCGCAGATCGCCGAGGAGATCGGCGTCTCGCAGATGCACGTCTCGCGGCTGCTCACGCGCACCCTCGCGCAGCTGCGCACCTCGCTCGAGTCCGACTGAGCCGACTGGGCCGTACGGCCCGTCAGGCCCGCGCGTCCTGTTCCAGCACCTCGGTGCTCGCCGGGTGCACGAGGCCCAGGATCACGACCAGGGCGACCACGGCCAGGCCCGCCGACAGCGGCTTGATCGAGCCGGCCCAGAGGTTCCACGCCAGGCCCAGCTGGATGAGCTGCGCCATCACGACGGGGCCGCGCGCCCAGCGGCGTACCTTCCACAGCGACCAGGCGCACCAGCCGAGCCCTGCCGCCGCGGCGAGGAAGAACGCCGCGGTGGTGATCCCCATCGTCAGCCGGATCGACCGGAGGTTGGCCAGCTCGAGCACGCCGAGTGCGGCGAGCACGAAGGCCTCGACCGCGGCGAGCGACGCAGCCACCAGGAGGGGTGGGGGCGGCGAGGTAGTGTCTGGACCACGGGGGACGTCGGCGGGCGTGACGGGCACGCGACCACCCTAGTTGTGACGGACACGACCACGGTGGGGGGTTGTGTGAACGTTCAAACGTTGGGAGTCTTGTCGCTGCGCTTTCGAGCGCCCGGGCTCAGCTGAATGTCCGAAAACAGCACTTGCCTGTGACTTGGAAAGAGGGAATCCCCCACTCATGGATTGGCGCAGCCGCTCTGCATGCCTCGACGAGGACCCTGAGCTGTTCTTCCCGATCGGCAACACTGGACCCGCGATCCTCCAGATCGAGGAGGCCAAGCAGGTGTGCCGTCGCTGCGAGGTGCGCGAACAGTGCCTTGCCTGGGCTCTGGAGGCCGGGCAGGACCACGGAGTGTGGGGTGGCCTCAGCGAGGACGAGCGTCGCGCGCTGAAGCGCCGCAACGCCCGCGCTCGCATCCGCACCGCCTGAGCTCAGTCGATCGGCAGGTCCGCCTGCACCCGCGCGCCTCGCGTGCCGGGACCGATCTCGAGCACCCCGCCGAGCTCGGACTCGACGAGGGTGCGCACGATCGACAGGCCGAGCTGGGTTGACCCGTCGAGGTCGAAGCCCTCGGGCAGACCCCGGCCGTCGTCCTCGACCACCAGGTGCAGCCGGCCCACGATCCGCCGGGCCGTCACCACGACACGCCCCTCCTGCCGGTCGGGCAGGCCGGCGTAGCCGTGCTCCACGGCGTTCTGGAGGACCTCGGTCAGCACCATGGCCAGCGGCGTGGCGGCCTCGGAGGACAGCTTGCCGAAGGAGCCCTCGCGGACGACCCGCACCGGCACCTCGACGCCGCTGACGTCGACCACCATGGCGCCGAGCCGGTCGGCGATCTCGTCGAAGTCGACCGTCTCCTCGACCGCGTGGCTCAGCGTCTCGTGGACGATCGCGATCGAGCCGACGCGCCGTACGGCCTCCTCCAGCGCCGCCTTGGCGTCCTCGGCCTGCGTACGCCGTGCCTGCAGGCGCAGCAGCGCTGCCACGGTCTGGAGGTTGTTCTTCACCCGGTGGTGGATCTCGCGGATGGTGACGTCCTTGGTCACCAGCTCCCGGTCACGGCTGCGCAGCTCGGTCACGTCCCGGATGAGCAGGAGCGCGCCGCTCCGCTCGCCCTGGGGGCGCAGGGGGATGCTGCGCACGATGAGGGTCACCTCGTCGGTGCCGACCTCGGTCGCCCGGCCGTCGCGGCCGCCGAGCACCGCGCTGAGGGTCTCCTCGTCCGGGCGCTTGCGGGCCGGCACCAGGTCGCGGGTGAGGTCGGTCAGCACGAGCCCGGCCAGGTCGCCCTGCAGGCCGAGGCGGCGGTAGGCCGAGAGGCCGTTGGGGCTGGCGTAGACGACCCTGCCGGTGGCGTCGAGACGCACGAAACCGTCCCCCACGCGTGGCGAGTCTGCGTGGTCGCTGCGCTGCCCGGGCAGCGGGAAGTAGCCCGCAGCGATCATCTGGGTGAGCTCGGCGGCGGTCTGGAGGTAGCTCAGCTCGAGTCGGCTGGGCGTGCGGATGCCGAGCAGGTTGGTGTTGCGGGCGATGGTCGCGATCACCCGCCCGGCGCGGCGTACAGGGATGACCTCCACCCGCACCGGCACGGCGTCGCGCCACTCGGGGTCGCCCTCGCGCACCAGGCGCCCGGACCCGAACGCCTCGTCGAGCATCCGGCGGCGACCGGTGGGGATGAAGGTGCCGAGCACGTCGTCCACGAGCGCGGTGGGACCGGTCGTGGGACGCATCTGCCCCCCGGCCCAGTAGCCCTTGCCCTCGCGGTCGGGCAGCCAGAGCACCAGGTCGGCGAAGGAGAGGTCGGCGAGGATCTGCCAGTCCGCCATGAGGAGCTGGAGCCAGGCGACGTCGTCCCCGTCGAGCTCCGTGTGGGCTCGTACGAGCTCGTGGAGGGAGGGCACCCGGCCAGCCTAGGGCCACGCGACTGGGGCCGTGTCGGGGTGGGCTGGCAGGATGGAGGCCATGTCGATCGGGTACTGGGACCAGGTGCAGGCGGCGGACTTCGAGGTCCCCGCGGACCGGCCGCTCGACGACCTCACGGCCGAGCTGACCACGATGCTCGGCTCGACCGATCCCGAGGTCCGCGACGGCACCGCCTTCCCGGCGCTCGCCACGTGGATCCAGCGCGGCGTCTACGACGACCTGCTCACGGGGCTCGGCGACGGCATGGTCGCCGGGCTGTCCGTCGGGCTGGGCGAGAGCGGCACCGACACGGTGTTCCGGCGCAGCTTCAGCGCCCTGATCGTCGGCGCGTGCATCGAGCGCGACAACGACCAGCACCTGCTCCCCGTCGGCAAGATCCTCGACTGGGGTGACCGGGTCGCGGTCTGGTTCCTCACCGAGCTCGACACCCGCGGCTTCGTGCCGGACAAGGGGTGGGCGCACGCGGTCGCGCACGGCGCCGACACCCTCGGCGCCCTGGGCGAGTCGCCCCACCTCGGCGCTGCCGAGCACGAGGCCATCCTCGACGTCCTCGCCGAGCGGCTCCTGCGCCAGCCCGTCGACCAGCCGCTCACCGCAGGCGAGCCCGACCGCATGGCGGCGGCGACGATGCAGATCCTGCGCCGCGACACCCTCGGCACCGACGTCCTCGAGCCCTGGGTGCACCGCCTCGGGGTCGCCGCCAACCCCTTCAGCGGACCGGTCGACCACGACCCCTACGCGCCCACCGCGGCGCCGCAGGCCTTCCTCCGGGCGCTCTTCCTCCAGCTCTCGCTCTCCCCGACGCCGCCCGCGATCAGGTCCGACCTGCTGCTGGTGGTCATCGACGCCCTCCGGATGACCAACGCTCCCTACCTGCGAGTAGCCAACCGCTAACCTTCCGGGCATGACCGAGCGCAGCCACGAGATCTCCGGCCACAGCGGCGAGCTGGCCGTCCATGTCGCCCGTGCCCACGGGGTCGAGACCATGTTCACCCTGTCGGGTGCCCACGTGTTCCCGATGTACGACGGAGCGGTGAAGACGCAGCAGGAGGGCCAGGGGCCGCAGATGCGGCTCCTGGATGTACGCCACGAGCAGACGGCCGCCTTCGCCGCCGAGGCCACCGGCAAGCTGACCCGCGTCCCGGGCCTCGCGGTGCTGACCGCCGGACCGGGCGTCACCAACGGCATCAGCGCGATCGCGCAGGCGCAGTTCGCCGGCTCCCCCATGGTCGTCGTCGGCGGCCGCGCCCCGCAGAACCGCTGGGGCAGCGGCTCGCTCCAGGAGCTCGACCAGCCGCCGATCATCGCGCCGGTGGCGAAGTCCGCCCGGACCCTCATGACCGCCGCCGAGGTGGCGTCCGGGATGGACGAGGCGTTCACGCTCGCCCGCTCGAGCCACCGCGGCCCGGTCTTCGTGGACGTGCCGATGGACGAGTTCTTCGGCTCCTCGACCGGCAGCGTGGGCTCCGGCGAGGGAACCCGGGTCGAGCCCGACACCGACGCGATCGAGGCGGTCGCCCGGCTGCTGGCGCAGGCGGAGCGACCGGTCCTGGTCCTCGGCACCGACGTGTGGGCCGACCACGCCGAGGTCGCCGCCCTGCGATTCGTGGAGGACCTGGGCATCCCGACGCTGACCAACGGCATGGGCCGCGGCGTCATCCCCGGGGGCCACCCCCTCCTGGTCACCAAGGCGCGCGGCGCCGCGCTGTCCGGGGCCGACCTCGTCGTCGTCGTCGGCACCCCGCTCGACTTCCGGCTCGGCTACGGCGTGTTCGGCGGGCCGGACAAGAACCCCGGCGGCGCGTTCGCCCGGGTCGTGCACATCGCCGACTCGCCCGGCCAGGTCTCCGGCCACGCCGAGCTCGCGGGCTCCGTCGCCGGCGACCTCACCACGGTCCTCGACGGCCTCCAGGCCGCGATCGAGCGCGGCGACAAGCCCGACTGGAAGGTCTGGGCCGACCAGCTCGCCGACCAGGTGAAGGCGGCGGCGGCCCGCGACGCCGAGCTGCTGTCGGCCGAGGCCGACCCGATCCACCCCGCCCGCATCTACGGCGAGCTCGTCCCCCGCCTCGCCGACGACTCGGTCGTGATCGGCGACGGCGGCGACTTCGTGTCCTTCGCCGGCAAGTACGTCGAGCCGAAGCGTCCGGGCGGCTGGCTCGACCCGGGTCCCTACGGCTGCCTCGGCGCCGGCCTGGGCGCCGCCATCGCCGCCCGCCTCGCTCGGCCGAGCGCGCAGGTCACCCTGCTCCTCGGCGACGGCGCGGCCGGCTTCTCCCTCATGGACGTCGACACCCTCGTGCGCCACGACCTGCCGGTCGTGATGGTGATGGGCAACAACTCGGCCTGGGGGCTGGAGAAGGGCCCCATGCAGATGCTCTACGGCTACGACGTCGTCGCCGACCTCGGCCAGCGCACGCCCTACGACGACGTGGTCAAGGCGCTCGGTGGCGCCGGCGAGACGGTCACCGACCCGAAGCAGATCGGCCCGGCCCTCGACCGCGCCTACGCGGCCGGCGTCCCCTACCTCGTCAACGTCATCACCGATGTCGAGGCGGCCTACCCCCGCAACACCTTCGGCATCTGAGCGGCACCTGAGCCGATGGAGCTGCGTCTCGCGAGCGCCGAGGAGCACGACCGGGTCGGCGAGCTCACCGTGCGCGCCTACGAGGCGTTCACGCTGGGCCCGGCCGACCCTTACGTCGCCCGGCTGCGCGACGCCGCCTCGCGCGCCGAGGGCGCCGAGCTCTGGGTCGCGGTCGAGGGTGGGCGCCTCCTCGGCAGCGTGACCTACTGCCCGCCGGGCTCGCCCTGGCGCGAGATCGGCCGCGACGACGAGGGCGAGTTCCGGATGCTCGCGGTCGACCCCGCCGCCCGCGGTGCAGGCGCCGGCACCGCCCTGGCCGCGCTCTGCGAGGAGCGGGCCCGCGAGCAGGGCGCGGTGGGCATGGCTCTGTCGACCCTGGCCGAGATGACCGACGCCCACCGGATCTACGTCCGGCTCGGCTACAGCCGCGACCCCGGTCGCGACTGGTCCCCGCTGCCCGGGGTGGACCTCCTCGCCTTCAGCAAGGCGTTCTGAGGCCTCAGCAGCGGCGGATCGTCGAGGGGTCGACGACGTCGTCGAAGCAGACGGTGCCCCCGGGCAGCGGCGCCATCTCCGTGCGGGACACCATCTGCCACGACCACGCCTGCCAGCTGCCGTCGTCGCCTCCCACGACCGTGATGACCGCGCCACCCGAGGTCACCTGACCACCCGAGGTGACCTGGTCGCGCGGCGTGGTCACCCAGGACCGGTAGGCCTGGCCCGAGGCCGTGGTGCCGGTGCCGAAGGGCACGTCGCCCACGGGCTCCAGCGCGACCAGGCGATCGTCGCGCTGCACGAGCACCGCCATCCGGGCCGGGTCCGACGCCGAACGCACCAGCAGCGACACGCCGTCGTAGAAGACGCCGGTGGGTTGCTGCAGGTCGACCACGGGGTCCGGCAGGCCGAGCGGGAAGGACAGGCGTACGCCCTCCGTCCCCAGGTCGGCACGCACCTGCACGTCCAGCACGGGCTCCTGGGAGTCGCGGATGCTCGCGTCGAAGCGCGGGTAGCCGTCCACGAACGAGGCGGAGCCTCCGACCCCGATGCCGTCCGTCGAGGCAGGCCCCAGCACGGGCAGGCTGTCGGCAGCACCGTCAGGGCACGGCCGCCGCTCGGACTCGCGCGTCTCGACCAGGCAGCCTGCCTCCTCCGGACGCAGCAGGCCGGACTCGTCGAGCACCCAGCGCCACGTGTCGACGACCGTGTCCTCGGGGCTCAGGACCGTCATGTTGCCGTGGGCGAACGGCCGGACCGTACGGCTCGACAGCAGCTGCCCGTCCTCCACCCAGTAGGCCTGGTGGTGCACCATGTCGTAGTACTGCGTCGCGCTCCCCGGCACCGGCACGTGGCCCATCTGGAGCAGCTCCGGACGATCCACCGCCACCTGCACCAGCAGGCCGTCGCGCAGGTCGTAGACCAAGGGGTGGCCCGGCGCGGACGGCCCGCCGGCGCCGAGGTCCTCCCACGGCAGCACCAGCTCCTGGTCGCCGTCGCCGTCGGCGTCGATCGGGTCGAAGGTGATCACGCCGATGGTGCTCTGCAGCTGCGCGAGGCCGTAGGCCTCCTCCCCCGTGCTGCTCAGCGTCGTCTGGAGTCGCAGCCGACCGTCGTGCTCCTTCGTGGGCTCGGCCAGGAAGACGACCTTCTCCTTCGTCCCGTCCCCGTCCAGGTCGAGCCGCGACGGTGAGGCGAGGTCCTCGGGCGTCCAGTCCGCACCGACGTCGTCGGGCAGCTCGAGCTCGACCTGCTCGTCGGGCTTCGGGGCGATGTCGTCCGAGCGCTGACGGCCACCGATGCCCTGGAGGACGACGCCGAGGACCAGCAGCACCACCGCCGCCGTGGCGAGCAGCACCCACGGCGACTGCCACCTCGGGCGGAGCGGCACCACCGGGGCCACGGGCGCCAGGTCCTCCGGGCGCACCAGGTCGGCGCGAGCGGTCAGGGCGGCGCGCAGCCGCTCCTCGATGTCCATCAGGTCCGTCTCAGGCGTGCTCATCGCTCCTCCTTCCCGGTGCTCGTCTGCGCGCTCGTCTGCGTGCTCGTCCGCATGCTCTTCTGCAGGGCGACCAGCGCCCGGCTCGCCGTCGACTTCACCGTGCCCTGGCTGATGTCGAGCGTCCGCGCGATCTCGGCCTCCGACAGGTTCGACCAGTAGCGCAGCACCAGGACCTCCCGCTGCCTCGGGGCCAGCGTCTGCAACGCCGCGATGACCTCCCGGTGCTCCTCCGCCAGCACCGCGCTGTCCTCGGGCGAGGGCGGGGACAGGTCGTGCGGCGGCGTGTACGCCCGCGCCGTACGCCGTCGGCGCAGCGAGGAGCGCGCCGTGTTCACGACCGAGACGCGCAGGTAGGCCAGCGCCTTCGACGGGTCCCTCACCGCGTCCGGGCGTCGCGCCAGGGCCGCGAAGGCGTCCTGCACGACGTCCTCGGCCGACGCGAAGTCGTCGACCAGCAGGACCGCCAGCCGCACCAGCGAGAGCCGGTGGGCAGCGTAGAGCTCAGTGATGTCCACTGATGGCTCCATCGCGATCCCCAACCCTGCGGCCCTCGTGCTCATGTCTGGTAGACGTGTGGGTGCCCCACAGGTTGCCCCACGGCAGCACCGAATCCGAGGAAAGGCCCGCCATGTCGCACCCCGAGCCCGCCACGCTGACCTTCGTCGTCGGCGACGACGACACCGCCGAGGCCGTCGGCAGCGGCTCCCTCCCGGTGCTCGGGACGCCGCGGCTGCTCGCGTGGCTCGAGGCCGCCACGTGCGCGTGCCTCGGCCCGGTACTGGCCGAGGGGCAGACGAGCGTCGGCACGCGGGTGCAGGTCGAGCACCTCGCCGCCAGCCCCGTCGGAGCAGGGGTGGAGGTCAGCGCCTCCAGTGCCTACGAGGACGGGCGGCTGCACCGCTTCACCGTGAGCGCCCGCGACACCGCGAGCGGCAAGGTCCTGGCGGCCGGCGAGATCACCCGCGTCGTGGTCGACGCCGAGCGGTTCCTCGCGCGCCTCTGAGCAGCGGTGACCCGGACATGCAAAAGTCCCCGCCTCGGCGGGGACTTCTACGGTGCTGACGTCACTGAGGCGCGTCAGGCGTTGGGGCGCTTGCCGTGGTTCGCGCCCTTCTTCTTGCGAGCGCGGCGCTTGCGTCCGGTCTTGCCCATGGTCGTCCTCCTGGAATCGATGCTCGGGTCAGTGTCCCAAAAAAGCCCGGGACCGGCGAATCGGGTCAGGACCCGCCCTCGGTGATCTGGACCCGGACCTCGCGCAGCTGGAGGCGTACGCGGTCGCGCAGCGACTCCGGGGCGGACTCCGAGCAGGAGCGCGCCACGAGCTGCTTGACCGCACGCTGGAGGTCGTAGCGCTCCAGGCAGGGGCCGCACTCGCGCAGGTGCATCTCCACGACCGCGCAGTCGGCCTGGTCGAGCTCGTTGTCGATGAGGTAGACGATGCGCTCGATGTAGTCGACGCAGTCGTCGTTGCCGTGCTCGTGCGTGCTCACGATCCACTCACCTCCGGGCTGCCGGGGACGGTCGAGGCCGGCAGCAGGTCGTTGGCCCGGACGTAGTCGGCGAGCATGTCGCGCAGCTGTCGCCGGCCACGGTGCAGGCGGGACATCACGGTGCCGATCGGCGTGTCCATGATCTCGGCGATCTCCTTGTAGGGGAATCCCTCGACATCGGCGAGGTAGACCGCCAGGCGGAACTCCTCCGGGAGTCGCTGGAGGGCGTCCTTCACCTCCGAGTCGGGCAGGTGCTCCAGCGCCTCCATCTCCGCCGAGCGCAGCCCCGTCGAGGAGTGGGACTCCGCACGGGCGAGCTGCCAGTCCTCGACGTCCTCGGACATCGACTGCTGCGGCTGGCGCTGCTTCTTGCGGTAGGAGTTGATGTAGGTGTTGGTCAGGATCCGGTAGAGCCAGGCCTTGAGGTTCGTGCCCGGCTTGAACTGGTGGAACGCGCTGTACGCCTTCGCGAACGTCTCCTGCACCAGGTCCTCGGCGTCGGCGGGGTTGCGGGTCATCCGCATCGCCGCGCCGTAGAGCTGGTCGAGGAAGGGCAGCGCGTCGCGCTCGAAGCGCGCGGAGCGCTCGTCGGAGGTCTCCTCCTCCACAACGATCTCCACGGTGTCGTCCGGGGGGGACATCTCGTCCTGCAGCGATTCAGTCATCGCGTCCCACAGTACCGCCGTGGGCACGGGCGGGGTATCGCGCTCGGCCCACGAGGCGGTGGGCCGCGGTCGGTCGAGGGTCAGTGACTGCACACCGGCCCCAACACCTCATCTGCGCGAGGGATTCCCGACGACCTCGCGCACCAGCCACTCGAGGGTCGACTCCACGACGATCCCCATGGCCTCGTCCTGGCTCACCTCGCCCCGCGCGGGGACCTTGAGGCCGTGGTCACCGCCGGGGACGACCACCATGTCGAGCGTCTCGAGGTCGGAGGGGAACTCCTCCGGTCGGCCCATCGGGTCGCGCTCGCCCTGGATGAGAAGGGTGGGCAGACCCACCGCGCGCAGCTCCTGGAGCCGGGTCGGCTCGGTCCTCCCGGGCGCGTGCAGCGGGAAGGACAGGGCCAGGCAGCCGCTCGCCCCCAGCATCCGCGCCGTACGAGCCGCCGAGCGGGCGCCCGCCGAGCGCCCGCCGACCACGAGGGGCGTACGCACGCGCATCATGTCGGCGGCGCACCTGAGCGCGGCGTCGAGGGTCGGCGGGGCGGTCGCGATCTTCCGGCCGGCCACGCGCCAGGGCTGCTCGAAGAGCACCACCGAGAAGCCCTGCGCGGGCAGCGCGTCGGCGAGGGCCCACAGGTCGCGGGAGTCCACGCCGCCTCCCGCGCCGTGGCTGAGCAGCAGCGTCGCCATCGGGCTCGTCGCGCGTCGGGTGTGCAGGCGTCCCTCGCCGTGGGGCGTGGGGACGCTGCGGATGGTGGCCTTCTTCATGAGGTCGCCTCCAGGGGCTGCACGAGCTCGGGTCCGTTGTTGCGCACGTTGCTGACGAGGGTGGGCACGGCGTACGCCTCCAGCCGGCCCGGAGCGGCCGGCACCAGGAGGGAGGTGTCCCCCGCCGTCGTCGGGTCGAGCCACTCGTGCCAGCGCTCGCGCTCGACCATCAGCGGCATCCGGTCGTGGAGGTGCCCGAGCGAGTCCTCCGCCTGCGTGGTGAGCACCGTGCAGGTCCAGCGGAAGCGGTCGGGGTCGTCCTCGTCCCTGCTCGGGTCGCGCCAGATCTCGTAGAGGCCGGCCATCGCGAGGATGCCGCCGTCGCGCGGGCGGATGAAGAAGGGCTGCTTCACGGGCTTGCCCCTGGCGTTGGTCTGCGAGGTCGGGTACCACTCGAAGTAGCCGTCGGCGGGGAGCAGGGCCCGGCGGGAGGCGAAGGCCTTGCGGAAGGCCGGCTTCTCGGCGACGGTCTCCATCCGCGCGTTGATCATCCGGTTGCCGATGGACGGGTCCTTGGCCCAGGACGGCACCAGGCCCCAGGTCAGGACCCTCAGCTGGCGCTGCGGTGGCTCCGGTCGGTCCGGGGGGGACGTCCGCGAGGGCGGGCGCTCCACCACGGCGTAGACCTCCTTGGTGGGCGCGACGTTGTAGTCGGGCGCCAGGGGCCCGGCGGTGCGGTCCTCGACGACCTCGAACTCCTCGATGAGGTCGTCGGGTGATCGTGACGAGGCGTAGCGGCCGCACATGACGACCACCCTAGGGGTCAGTGGTGGGCCAGCTCGTCGAGAAGCATCCCGGCACCCGGGTCGGACGAGGGCAGGCCCTCGATCCACACCCGGACCGGCGGGCCGCCGGAGCCGTCGGACTGGACGCCGTCGAGGAGCGTGCGCAGCACCCTGACCCGCCGGCCGAGCCGGTCGTCGCGGCGGGTCAGGATCCCCACGCGGTGCATGCCGAGGCGGGCGACGGTCTCGTCGCGCGTGAACGTCGTGCGCGACAGCGCGCCCGCACGGGCCAGTCGCATGGCCCGGGTGAAGTGGTCGCCGGGCTCCTCGGACGGGTCCCCCACCGGGATCTCGCAGACCACGAGGGCGTGGCCGATCGCGGTGGAGTCGGCCTCGGCGAGGCGGTAGAGATCCGTGATCCGGGCGCGCAGGTGGGCCTGGCTGGAGAGCCCGGTCAGCGGGTCCTCGCACGAGATCTGGTGGAGGTAGCCCAGCGTCGTCCCGCTCCACGCGGTCACCAGCGCCGACACGACCTCGAAGGACGGGTCGGCCCCGGTCACCTGGAGCCAGGTGCTGCGCAGGCTCTCGAGCGTCTCCTCCACCGACGCCCCGTCCCGCGCCAGGTCCTGCCCAGCCACCGCGCAGGCGACCAGGACATCCGATCCTGAGATGAGCGCCTCCCCCAAGGCCTCGAACCGGTGCGGCAACCCCGACCGCACGGCAGACGCAAGCCCGCTCACCTCAGGACCGGCAGCCGCGAGTCGACGCCCACGCGTGGCGAAGATCCTCACGGCAACCCCCTATCTCGGTGTCCTGCTCACCGATGTGACGACGCTCATCGGGGGACGTGACGCGGACTGGACCAGGTATTTTCGATTCTTTGCTTTCGCCCCGGTTCCGCGCGCGCGAGGTCTACAGTCGAGGACACCTGGCAGGGGCCCAGGGGCATCGTTGCGGGAGCGTCGATCCACATGAGTGCTGCGACAAGCGTCGAGGCACCGGGGGACGCCGAGCTGATCTCGGCGGTCCGCGGTGGTGACGTCGACGCCTACGGCACGCTCTTCGAGCGCCACGTCGACGCCGCACGCCGCCTGGCCCGGCAGCTCGTCGCGGCCGGCGACGCCGAGGACCTGGTCTCCGAGGCCTTCGTCAAGGTGCTGGGCGTCCTCCAGCGCGGCGGCGGTCCGGACGTGGCCTTCCGTGCCTACCTCCTCACCTCGGTCCGCCGGTTGCAGGTCGACCGGTTCCGGGCGACGTCGCGGCTCCACACCACCGACGACATGGAGGCCTTCGACCCGGGTGTCCCGTTCGTCGACACGGCCGTCGAGGGCTTCGAGAGCAGCGCGGCCGCCCAGGCGTTCGCCTCCCTGCCCGAGCGCTGGCAGCTGGTGCTCTGGCACACCGAGGTAGAGGGCGACAAGCCCGCCGACATCGCGCCGCTGCTCGGGATGAGCGCCAACTCGGTCTCCGCGCTGGCCTACCGAGCCCGCGAGGGGCTGCGCCAGGCCTTCCTCAACCAGCACGCCGTCGAGGTCGAGGCCGACGCCTGCCGCTGGACCCACGGCCAGCTGGGCGCCTACATCCGCAACGCGACCTCGCGTCGCGACGCGGCGAAGGTGGAGAACCACCTCCACGACTGCCGCGCGTGCATGGCGATCTACCTCGAGCTCACCGAGGTCAACTCCAACCTCGGCGCGATCCTGGCCCCGCTTCTGCTGGGTACGGTCGCGACCGCGTACGTCGGCACCACGGCCGGCGCCGGTGCGGCCCCGCTGGGCGTCGGGACGGTCGTCGGGCGGATCCGCGACCTGGTCACCAGCAACGCCGGCACGGCCGCCGTGGCGGGCGTCGCCGTGAGCACCGTGATGGTGGCCGGGGGCATCGTGATCGGGCTCCGCGGGCCGGACCGGGTGCCCGTCGACCCCGCCGCGCTGCGCCCCGCCGCCCCGTCCGCGAGCAGCGCCACCTCGAGCGCCGCGTCGACGGACCCGTCGGACGTTGCCGTGCCGTCGACCAGCAGCAGGACCGCCCCGTCCGTGGTCACCCTGACCCCCGGCGACCAGGTGGAGATCCTCCCGACCACGGCCCCGCCGCCGGTCCTGGTCCCGACGACCGCCCCGACGACCTCCCCCGGCGCGCAGCCCACGACCGACCTGACCTCCGACCCCGCGTCCGACCCCTCGTCGCCCACCTCGACCTCCGCCCCGACCTCCGTCCCGACGTCCAGCCCGACCTCGACCTCGGCGCCCACCTCGGGCCCCACCCCGACGGCCGTCGTCACCCCCACCGAGGAGCCTCCGCCGACGACGACGCCCACCGGGGACCCGTCCCCGACCGGGTCGCCGACCACCTCGCCGACCACCCACCCGACCGCCTCGCCGACCACCTCACCGACCACCTCACCGACCACCTCGCCGACCACCTCGCCGACGACCGACCCCTCGCCAGTGGCCGACCCCGCGCTCGCCGGCACGGTGTCCGCCGACCGCGCGACCTACACCTACACCGTGGTGCTGCGCATCAGCGGGCTGCCCTCGGGCGCCCTCGCCGTGCTCGCCCTGGTCGCCCCCGAGGCGAGCGTGCTGAAGAGCGAGGACGGACGCTGCCTCGTGGACAAGCTGGCCGCCACGTGCTCGGTCACCGGTTCGGAGACCTCCCCCGTGACGTTCACGGTGGTGGCACCGCAAGGCACCGCCGTCGAGGCCTCGCTGACGCCGATCGCGCCCGACCTCGACCCCACCAACAACACCTGGCGCGCCCGCCTCGACTGAACACCCCTGCGGACGGGGCGTGGCCCACGCCCATCGTGTACACAGGGGTGCATGACGATCACTCGGTTGCTCGCCCGTCCGATGCTGGCCTCGATCTTCGTCGCCGGCGGCATCAACGCCCTCCGCAACACCGACGTGCACGCGGCGAAGGCGCAGAAGGTCACCGACCGGGTCGTCCCGCTGGCCCAGCAGGCGGCGCCCAAGGCACCCATCCCGACCGACGCCGCGACGCTCGTGCGCGTCAACGCCGGCGCGCAGCTCCTCGCCGCCGCCGCACTGGCCACCGGCCGCGCACCCCGGCTCAGCGCCACCGTGCTCGCCGCCTCGCTCGTGCCGACGACCCTGGCCGGGCACGCCTTCTGGGACGAGACCGACCCGCAGGCCAAGGCCACCCAGCGCCTCCAGTTCATCAAGAACACCTCCATCCTCGGCGGGCTCCTGCTCGCCGGCGTCGACACCGAGGGCAGGCCCGGCCTGGCCTGGCGGGCCCGTCGCGCCGCCGCCGACGTACGCCGCGAGGCACGGCACGTGGCCAAGGAGGCGCGCCGCGAGGCGAAACTGGCGCGGGCCCAGCTCACCTGACCTCGATAGGGTGCGCGGGTGAGTGAGCCCGCCGACGACCCGACCGACCTCTGGCCGGCGCCGCGCCCCCGGGACCGGATCGACCGGGTCGTGTCGCTGCCGGGCAGCAAGTCGCTGACCAACCGCGCCCTGCTGCTCGCCTCGCTCGCCGCGGGCCCCAGCGTCGTACGTCGTCCGCTGCGCTCGCGCGACACCCTGCTGATGGCGGGTGCGCTGACCGCCCTCGGCACCGGCGTCGAGGACCGTGACGGCGACTGGGCGGTCACGCCCGGCGCCTGGGACCGGGACGCCGACGTCGACTGCGGCCTCGCCGGCACCGTCATGCGGTTCGTGCCGCCGGTGGCGGGACTGGCCCGCGGCACGGTGCGTTTCGACGGCGACCCCCACATGCGGCTGCGACCCGTCGGACCGATGCTGGCCGCGCTCGGCGCGCTGGGCGTGCGGATCGAGGACGGCGGCCGCGGCGCGCTGCCGTTCGAGGTCCACGGCGACGGGGCCGTGCCGGGCGGCACGGTGACCATCGACGCGAGCGCCTCCTCGCAGTTCGTCTCCGCCCTGCTCCTGGCCGGGGCCCGCTACGAGCACGGCGTCGACGTGCGCCACGTCGGCAAGCCGGTGCCGTCCCTGCCGCACATCGAGATGACCGTGCAGATGCTCCGCCAGCACGGCGTCGAGGTCGACGACAGCGACGCCAACCGCTGGGCGGTGGCCCCGGGACCGGTCGCGGCCTTCGACCACGACATCGAGCCCGACCTGTCCAACGCCGCGCCGTTCCTCGCCCTGGGTGCCGTCACCGGCGGCCGGGTGACGGTCCGCGACTGGCCCGCCGCGACCACCCAGCCCGGCGACGAGCTGCGCGAGATCCTCTCCCTCATGGGGTGCGAGGTCGAGCTCGCCGACGGCGACCTCACGGTGTCCGGGCCGGCGCGGCTCACGGGGGTCGACCTCGACCTTCACGACGTCGGGGAGCTGACCCCGGCCGTCGCGGCCCTCTGCGCCCTCGCCGACTCCCCCTCGCACCTGCGAGGGGTCGCGCACATCCGCGGCCACGAGACCGACCGGATCACCGCACTCGCGGCGGAGCTCGGCCGGCTCGGGGCCGACGTCACCGAGCGGGAGGACGGACTCTCGATCCGTCCCGCCGCGCTGCACGGCGGCGTCTTCCGCACCTACGCCGACCACCGGATGGCCCACGCCGGCGTCATCCTCGGCCTCGCCGTCGACGGGGTGCTGGTCGAGGACATCGCCACCACGTCGAAGACCTTCCCCGACTTCGCGTCCGCGTGGACCGGGGCCGTGGACGGGACGGCCTCGTGACGACGGGTCGCTACTCCGAGCACGACCACGAGCACTACGAGCGACCTCGTCGCCGCACCCGTCCCCGGACCAAGGACCGGCCCACCTACGACGACGCCGTCGACGGCCGCGTGGTGACGGTCGACCGCGGCCGCTTCACGCTGCTGGTCGACGGCCACCGGGTGATGGCGATGAAGTCGCGCCCCTTGGGGCGCAAGGGCGTCGTCGTGGGCGACCACGTGCGGGTCGTCGGCGACACGACCGGTGCCGACGGATCGCTGGCGCGCATCGTCGAGGTGGTCCCGCGCAGCACCACCCTGCGGCGCACCGCCGACGACGACGACCCGGTGGAGCGGGTCATCGTGTCCAACGCCGACCAGCTCGTCGTGGTGACCGCGCTCGCCGACCCGGAGCCGCGCCCGCGCCTGATCGACCGGGCCCTCGTGGCGGCGTACGACGCCGGCATGGCGCCCCTGCTCTGCCTCACCAAGGCCGACCTGGCCGACCCCGAGACGCTGCTCTCGACCTATCGCTCGCTCGGGGTCCCGTGGGTTGTCACCCACCTCAAGGGAGAGGGGGCGGGTGACCTGACCGAGCTCCGCGAGCGACTGCGCGGGCGCACGAGCGTGCTGGTGGGCCACAGTGGCGTGGGCAAGTCGACGCTGGTCAACGCGCTGGTGCCCGGCGCGCATCGCGAGGTCGGCATCGTCAACGCCGTGACGGGCCGGGGCCGGCACACCTCCACCAGCGCCTACCTCCTCGAGCTGCCCGGTGCCGAGGGCTGGATCATCGACACCCCGGGGATCCGGTCCTTCGGCCTCGCGCACGTGCAGCCGGAGCGGCTGATCGAGGCCTTCCCCGACCTCGACGAGATGACCGAGGAGTGCCCCCGCGGCTGCTCCCACGGCACCGGGGAGCCCGAGTGCGGGCTCGACGAGGCCGTCACCGCGGGCGAGGCCGACCCGGACCGGGTCGAGTCGTTCCGTCGGCTCCTCGCCGCACGCGAGGGCGCCAGCGACTGGTGAGCCGGGTCAGCCCCACACGGCCTGCGCGCCGGAGTCGCCGGCGAGGAACAGGGTGACCAGCAGCGCGACGGACACCACCGCCAGCAGCACGGCGGCCACGATGCCGAGCGCGCCGCGGGTCTCCTGCGCTCCCCTGCCCGACGCGAGCGCGGAGACACCGCCCAGCGCCCAGGCGGCGAGCACCGAGACCGGCACGTAGCCCAGGGCCACGTTGCGCAGCAGCTCGCCGTGCTCCTCGTGCTCCTCCACCAGGGGCTCGAGCTCGGGTCGTGCCTCGAGCAGCTCCTCGCCCGACGTGGTGGCCAGGAAGGCGGTGACGGCGGTGAGGACGGCGAGCACCAGCAGCGGCCACCTCAGCAGCCAGCGCCACCGAGGCACGGCGGCGTACACCAGGCCCGTGAGGGCTGCCAGCGGACCGAGGACGACCACCGCGTGCACCACCAGCGGGTGCAGCGGCACACCGTTGAGCTCCATGCGTGCACAGTAGAGCGACGTGCTGGCAATAGCCTGTGGACATGCCCATCACCACCAGTCACGGCTCCACGGACTACACCGACGACCTGCGACTGGCCCACGTCCTCGCCGACGACGCCGACTCGCTGACGCTGGCCAGGTTCAAGGCGCTGGACCTCCACGTGATGAGCAAGCCCGACCTGACCCCGGTCACCGACGCCGACAAGGCCGTCGAGGACGGCATCCGCCGCACGCTCTCGCGCGTCCGCTCGCGCGACGCCGTCATCGGCGAGGAGCAGGGCACCACCGGGCACAGCCAGCGCCGCTGGATCGTCGACCCGATCGACGGCACGAAGAACTACGTGCGCGGCGTCCCGGTCTGGGCCACCCTGATCGCGCTCGCCGTCGACGACGAGGTGGTCCTCGGCGTGGTCTCCGCTCCCCAGCTGCAGCGCCGGTGGTGGGCCTCGGCCGGCAACGGCGCGTGGACCGGGCGCTCGCTGCTCAAGGCCACGAAGTGCGAGGTGTCCGACGTCCGCCGGCTCGAGGACGCGTCCCTCAGCTACTCGTCGCTGTCGGGGTGGGACGAGCGCGGCCGGCTCGACGACTTCGTCTCGCTGTCCCGGCGCTGCTGGCGCACCCGCGCCTACGGCGACTTCTGGTCCTACATGCTCCTGGCGGAGGGCGCGGTCGACATCGCGGCCGAGCCCGAGCTCGAGCTCTACGACATGGCCGCGCTCGACGTCATCGTGCGGGAGGCGGGCGGCCGGTTCACCTCCCTCGACGGCACCGACGGCCCGTGGGGCGGCAACGCGCTCGCCTCCAACGGCCACCTCCACGACGCGGCGCTGTCCTTCCTGGGCTCGCTCGGCGACGACGACACCGACCCCGACGTGCCGCGACGCGGCCCCGGCTCGGTGAGCAGCCTGCGCGACCGGCAGGCACCGCCGGTGCTGGACTGAGCCCTGTTCGCGGCCGTCCGGCTTGGCTAGGTTTGGAGGCACAGGCCCACGAGAGCCGGACGAGAGGTGCACACGATGAGGATCAAGGACGTCATCCACGCCAAGGCCAGCCAGGACGTGGTGACCATCAGCCCGGAGGCCACGGTCCGCGAGCTGATCGCGCTGCTGGCCGAGCACAACGTCGGCGCGCTCGTGGTGAGCGACGACGGCGAGCGGGTCTCGGGCATCGTGAGCGAGCGCGACGTCGTACGTCGCCTGCACGCCGACGAGGCCGTCCTCGACTCCGCGGTCAGCCAGATCATGACCGCCGACGTGCGCACCTGCAGCGGCGACGACGGGGTCACCGACCTCATGCAGACCATGACCGAGCACCGCATCCGACACGTCCCGGTGGTGGCCGACGGGCGGCTGACCGGCATCATCAGCATCGGTGACGTCGTGAAGAACCGGATCGGCGAGCTCGAGTTCGAGCGCGACCAGCTCGACCACTACGTGCACCAGACCTGACCGCAACTGATCGGAGCTACCAGTGAGTGACAAGCCTGACGTCGACCCCCACATGGGCGACGTGCCCACCGACCTCGAGGTCACCGACCTCGTCGAGGGCGAGGGCGCCGAGGCCACGTCCGGTTCGACCGTCTCGGTGCACTACGTCGGGGTCGCCCACTCCTCCGGCGAGGAGTTCGACGCCTCCTACAACCGCGGCACGCCGCTGCAGTTCCGCCTCGGCATCGGCCAGGTCATCTCCGGCTGGGACACCGGCGTGCAGGGCATGAAGGTGGGCGGACGCCGCCGCCTCGTCATCCCGCCGCACCTGGGATACGGCGACCGCGGCGCCGGCGGCGTGATCAAGCCGGGCGAGACGCTGATCTTCGTGGTGGACCTGCTCGAGGTGCGCTGAGCGAGCTCAGCAACCCACCAGCGCTCACCAGGGGACGTCGATCTCGACCTCTCCGGTGGCGACCCGGGCCGCCAGCCCGCCCAGCGTGACCACGTCACCGGGGACGAGCTGGCGGCCCCGTCGCGTCTCGACCTCCCCGTTGACCGTCACGGCTCCGTCGGCGATCACCGGCTTGGCCTCGGCGCCGGACTCCACGAGGTTGGCGAGCTTGAGGAACTGGCCGAGCCTGATCGACTCGTCGCGGATCGGCACGTCCACGGGCTCGGGGGACTGAGGAGGCATGTGCCCAGTGAACCAGCCCGGTGCGCCTAGGGTGGGCGGCGGTCAGAGCCACCTTCCGCGCAGCCATCTCCCTGGGGGAACCACGACATGACGCGACGCAGCCGGTCCCTTCTCGCCTCTTTCCTCCCGGTGGCCCTCCTGAGCCTGCTGGCTCCGCTGCTGGCGACCAGTGCCCCCGCGACCGCGCAGGAGTCGTCGTACGACCCGCGCGCCGGCAAGACCGGGTGCAGCGCCCGGGCCGGCATCGAGGTCTGCTTCACCTCACCCGCCACCGTCCCCGCCGACCCGACCGTGCTCCAGCGACCGAGCCGGCTCTTCGACACCGCGGGTCCCGGGGACACCATCCGGGTGGCGATGTTCCGCTGGGACATCAAGCCGCCGACCGACGCGATCATCGCCGCGCAGCGCAGGGGCGCGGTCGTCTACCTCGTCGGTGACGACGACCTGCGGCTCAACCGGCACGGCCGACGGCTCATCTCGACGATCGAGGACCAGGACCCGGCCCGCACCAACGTGACGATCTGCCGCGGCGCCTGCCTGCCGTGGCGGGCTCCCGGCCCCTACCCGGACAGCCAGAACGTCCAGCACCTCAAGTTCTACGTCACCGAGATCGGCGGGGTGCAGTCGTTCATCACCTCGTCGGCCAACCTCGAGGACCGGCAGTACCGGCAGTACAACTCGCTGCTCAAGATCGACGACCCCGGCCTGTACGCCTTCGGGCTCGACTACTTCGCGCGCCTGCAGGCCCAGAGCGTGCGCGTCGACGGCCGCAGGTGGGGCGACCGGCAGAAGCTCTGGTCCGAGGGCCCGATCGCGGCGGCCGTCTACCCGCGGCGCGACGACCTCCTGCTCTCCACGCTGAGCGACCTCTCCTGCACCCGCGGCGCCCGCGAGGTCTCGGCGATGTTCGCCGTCATCCAGCGCGCCGACGTGCGCGCCGAGCTCGCCCGGCTGTCCAGGAGCGGCTGCAAGGTGCGCGTGCTGACCTCGCGCGACACCATCGAGAACTGGATGCAGGCCGCGCTGCCGACCGGCACCCTGCCCGACAAGGCCGTGCGGACGGTCCTCACCCACGACAAGATGCTCGCGGTGCACGCCCGCTTCCGCGGGAGGCCGACCCACCTCGTGCTCACCGGGACGTCCAACACGACGTGCGGCGGGCTGCTCTACAACGACGAGGTGATGCTGCGCATCGTCGACAACCGGTGGCTCTACGGGCAGTACCTCGCGCACTTCGACGACGCCTTCGCCCACTCCTTCGAGGGGCGGAGCCGGGTCATGCCGGTCATGAAGCCCTGTCGGCGCTGACGGCTCCTCAGCCCACGACGAGGCTCACGGCGTGGATCAGCACGCCCACGAGGCCGCCCACGATGGTGCCGTTGATCCGGATGAACTGGAGGTCGCGGCCCACGTGCAGCTCGATGCGCCGCGCGGCCTCCTTGCCGTCCCAGCGCTCGATGGTGTGCGTGATGACCGTGGTGACCTCGGCGCCGTAGCGCTCCACCATGAAGACGGTCAGGTCGGCGGCCGTCCGGTCGAGGCGCTCGCGCAGCCCGGCGTCCTCGCGCAGCCGCTCGGAGAAGAGGTTGAGCTCGACGAGGAGCCGCGCGCGTACGGCGCCCTCGCGGTCCTGGATCGAGCTGAGCAGCGCCGAGCGCATCGCCTTCCACAGCGAGATCGCGGTCGTCACGACCTGCGGGTGCTCGAGCAGGCGCACCTTGAACGCCTCCGCCCGGGCCTGGGTCTCCTCGTCGTTGAGCAGGTCGCGGGCGAGCTGGCCCAGCATCGAGTCGAGCGCCTCGCGGGCGCGGTGGTGGGGGTCGGCGCGGATGTCCTCGACCCAGGCGACGGCCTCGGTGTGGATCCGCGTGGTCACCGCGTCGTTGAGCCGGGGCGGGGCCCACCACGGGGCGCGCTCCCCCAGCACCCGCGCGAAGGTCTCGGGGTTGTCGAGCAGCCAGCGGTGCATCTCCTCGAGCACGAGGTCGACCACGCCGTGGTGCAGGTCGTCGCGCAGCACCTCCATCAGCGTGGTGCCGAGCAGGGGCGAGATCGGCTCGTCGCGGAAGCGTGGCACCAGCGCCTGGGTGACCAGGTCGGCGACGTGGTCGTCGCGCACCTTGCCCAGGGCGATCGCCGCGACGTCGGAGACCTCGTCGACCACCCGCCGGGCGTTGGCGGGATCGCTCAACCAGTCACCCACCCGGGCCGAGATCGTCGCCGCGGCCACCCGGTCGCGGATGATGTCCTCCTGGAGGAAGTTCTCCCCCACGAACTCCTCGAGGCCCTTGCCGAGCTCGTCCTTGCGCTTGGGCACGAGCGCGGTGTGCGGGATGGGCAGCCCCAGCGGGTGCTTGAAGAGGGCGGTCACGGCGAACCAGTCGGCGATGGCACCGACCATCGACGCCTCGGCGCCCGCGTTGACGAAGCCCCAGAATCCTTCACGCCCCAGCGTGACGACGTACACGCAGGCAGCGAGGAGCAGCAGCCCGACGGCGACCGTACGCATCTGGCGCAGGCCGCGGCGGCGAGCCTCGTCCGCGCCCGGATCGGGCGTGATGAGGGACAGGGCGGGCTTGGCTGCGGTGGCCTGGACGGGCATGGGGATCATCCTCCCCGACCGTGCCAGAATGCCGCGCATGCCTCGCACCGTGATCACCTTCGGGACGTTCGACGTCTTCCACGTGGGGCACCTGCGCGTGCTCGAGCGCGCGGCGGCGCTGGGTGACCGGCTCATCGTCGGGGTGTCCGCAGATGCGCTCAACGAGCGCAAGAAGGGGCGGGCCCCGATCTTCACCCAGCGCGAGCGCCTGGCCATCGTCGGCGCCCTCAAGGTGGTCGACGAGGTGTTCGTGGAGGAGAGCCTGGAGCAGAAGCGCGACTACATCGTCGAGCACGGCGCCGACGTCCTCGTGATGGGTGACGACTGGGCCGGCAAGTTCGACGAGTTCGAGGACGTCTGCGAGGTCGTCTACCTGGCGCGCACTCCGGCGATCTCGACCACCGCGATCATCGAGCACATCGCCGATCTGTGAGAGCCGGCGCGTCACCCCGCTGGGTTAGGGTCGCACCGAGATGACAACCACGAGGGGAATCATGCGCAGAATCGTCACCACCGCTGTGGCCATGGCACTGATGGGCGCGGCTCTGTCCGCACCCGCTGTCGCTGCGGACAACGACCGTCCGGGCCGCCCGGGCACCTCGGGCGTGCTGTCGCCCGAGCAGGCCCTCGAGCTCGCGCCGGAGCCTGCGCTGCCCGCGTTCGGGGAGCCGACGGCGTCGGAGACCCTCGCCACGGCCCGCCGGGTGCTGGCCGGCAAGGCCCTGCGCCGCGACCCGTCCGCGACGCTCGCGCTGCGCGACCTCTGGCTCAAGAAGTCCTCGCTGCGGGGCAGCGAGCGCAAGGCCGCCGAGGCCCTCCTCGCCCGTCCCACCGACGGCGCCAACGACCCGCAGGGCTTCGGCTACACCTCTCCCGAGGCGGCTCCCCTCTGCAACACGCGGCTGTGCCTGCACTACGTCCCCACCGGCCCGGACGCGCCGCCGACGGCCGAGTGGCCCGCCCAGAACCTCGCGGTCATGGACTCGGTCTGGTCGATCATCGTCGACCAGATGGGCTACCGCGCCCCGCTCACCGACGGCGTCAAGGGCGGCAGCCCGCTCTTCGACGTCTACCTCAAGGACCTCGGCGGCGACATCTACGGCTTCTGCGCCGGTGAGGACCGGGTCAAGAAGCGCACCGGCTCGGGCTACTGCGTCCTCGACAACGACTTCGCGGCGGCGCAGTTCCCCAACGGCACGCCGACGGACAACCTGACCGTCACGGCCGCGCACGAGTTCTTCCACGCCGTCCAGTACGCCTACGACTACGCCGAGGACCCGTGGATGATGGAGTCCACGGCGACCTGGATGGAGGAGCGGATCGCGACCGCGGTCAACGACAACCGCCAGTACTTCCCCTGGAGCCAGATCTACGCGCCCTACATCCCGCTCGACGCGTTCAGCCGCAACGCCGGCTACCAGTACGGCAACTGGGTGTTCTGGGAGTACCTGTCGATGCAGTACGGCACCACGGTCGTCAAGAAGGCCTGGCAGCAGGCCGGCTCGCTGCGCAGCGACGGCGGCAAGTACAGCCTCACCGCCCTGCAGAAGGTGCTCAAGCGCAAGGGCGGCCTGACCAAGGTCTACGCCAAGTACGCCGCCGGCAACCTCACGCCCGCCGTCAACTACCCCGAGGGCGCGGAGTACGCCTACCCGAAGGTCCGCGGCGCCAAGCAGCTGAGCAAGAAGAGGCGCGCCAAGCGCTACGGCGTCAAGATCAACCACCTCGCGTCGGCGTCCTACGTCTTCGGCCCGGGCAAGGGCCTCAGCGGCAGGAAGTGGAAGCTCGCGCTGCGGGTCACCGGTCCGGCCAAGCGCACCTCGCCGTCGGCCGTGGTGGTCGTCCACCTGCTCAACGGCAAGCGCCAGGTCACGCTGGTCAAGCTCAACCGTGGCGGCGACGGCGGCACCCGGGTGTCGTTCGACAAGCGCAAGGTCGGCGCCGTCTCGGTCACCCTGGTCAACGGCTCCACCCGCTTCAGGTGTGGCAAGCGCACCGTGCTGGCGTGCGGCGGTCGTCCCCTGGACGACAAGGCACGCTTCGCCGTGAAGGCGCGCGTGACCAAGGGCCGATGATCAGGCCCTGATCTGCAGGAGGGCGTGGAGCGCGGCGACGCACTCCTCGACCAGCTCCGACACCGGGACCGGGCGTTCGCCGGTCGGCACTGCCGACCAGGTGAGCGCCCGGTCCTCCGTGTAGGCCCACCACGCGCGTACGACGTCGCGCTGGCACTCGGGCACACCGAGGGCGCTCACGACCCGGTCGGTGCTGCCCGCGCGGACCGAGTCCATGACCTCGCTGACCCGCGGGTCGGCGACGCCGTGGCCGTGCACGAGGGCGAGGTAGAAGTCGCGGCGGCGCTCGATCTGCTCGACCATCAACCGGGTCACCATCTCCACCTGCTGCTCCCCCGGCAGGTCCTCGTCGGGCGCCGTGGTGCGCAGCATCCGGCGGCCCGCCGCCGCGATGCAGGCGAGGTAGAAGTCGTTCTTGGTCGGGAAGTAGTGGAACAGCAGTCCGCGCGAGATCCCCGCCTCGGTCGCGATGTCGTCCATGGACAGGTCCTGGATCGGCTTCTCGACGATCTTGGCGAGCCCGATGGCGACGAGCTGCCGGCGGCGTTCGTCGGCAGTGAGCCGTCGGCGGATGCGAGGGTCGGACACGCTATTGAGCATTGCTCAACAGTGTGCGAAGGTCAACCACATGGACTTCTCGCTCTCCCCCCGCGCCGCCGACCTCCAGGCGCGCGTGCGCGCCTTCGTCACCGACGAGATCGAGCCGATCGAGGCCGAGGCGCACCACCGGATCACCCGCCTGCGCGAGTCTGGCGGCGACCACTGGACGCCTGACCCGGTGATCGCCGAGCTCCAGGCCAAGGCGCGCGCGCAGGGGCTGTGGAACCTCTTCCTGCCGGCCGCGCACGCCGGGTCGTACGCCGCCGACTTCGGCACCGACGGCGGCGAGGGACTCACCAACGTCGACTACGCGCCGGCGGCCGAGGCGATGGGGCGCTCGTTCCTCGCTCCCCTGGTCTTCAACTCCAACGCGCCCGACACCGGCAACATGGAGGTGCTGCTGAAGTACGGCACCGCCGAGCAGAAGGCGCAGTGGCTCGAGCCCCTGCTGCGCGCGGAGATCCGCAGCGCGTTCTGCATGACGGAGCCCGCCGTGGCCTCCTCCGACGCGACCAACATGGCCGCGACGGCCCAGGTCGACGGCGACGAGGTCGTCATCAACGGCCGGAAGTGGTTCTCCACCGGCGTCGGCAACCCCGACTGCAAGATCCTCGTCTTCATGGGCCTCTCCGACCCCGAGGCCGACCGCCACTCGCGCCACACGATGGTCCTGGTCCCCCGCGACGCCGAGGGCGTCAAGGTCGAGCGGATGCTCACCACGATGGGCTACTACGACGAGCCGCTCGGGCACGGCGAGGTGTCCTTCGACAACGTCCGGGTGCCGGCCTCCCACGTCCTGCTCGGCCCGGGTCGGGCCTTCGAGATCGCGCAGGGCCGGCTCGGGCCGGGCCGCGTCCACCACTGCATGCGAGCCATCGGGCTGGCCGAGCGCGCGCTCGAGCTCGCCTGCGCGCGGGCCGTGTCGCGCACGGCCTTCGGCAAGCCGATCGCCAACCTCGGCGGCAACCGGGAGCGGATCGCCGACGCCCGGATCGCGATCAACCGGTCCCGGCTGCTGGTCATGCACGCCGCGTGGCTGCTCGACCAGGGCATGAGCCGCGAGGCCTACTCGGCCGTGAGCGAGATCAAGGTCGAGGTGCCCACCATGGCGCTCGACGTGATCGACATGGCCATCCAGCTGCACGGCGGTGCCGGGATGACCGACGACTTCCCGCTCGCCAACGCGTGGGTGGGCGCGCGGTCGCTGCGGCTCGCCGACGGGCCCGACGAGGTGCACCGCAACGTGATCGCCAAGATCGAGCTCGGGAAGTACACGGGATGAGCCGGATCCTGGTGACCGGTGCCGCCTCTGGCCTCGGAGCCGCGCTGGTGCGCGCCTTCCGCGAGCGCGGCGACGACGTGCTCGCCACCGACCGCGTGTCGGGCGAAGGCGTCGACCTGGTCCTCGACATCACCTCCGACGACGACTGGGCCGCGGCCGTGGACGCCGTGCGCGAGCGCTGGGGCGGGCTCGACGTGCTGGTCAACAACGCTGGGGTCGCCGGCGGCGGCCGGGTCGACCGCTGCACGCTCGAGGAGTGGCAGTGGATCACCGACATCAACCTCTTCGGCCTCGTCCGCGGCACCAGGGCGTTCGTGCCGATGCTCAAGCAGCAGGGCTCCGGGCACCTGGTCAACGTCGCCTCGCTCGCCGGCCTCGTCCACCCGGGCGGCATGGGCTCCTACAACGCGGTGAAGGCGGCCGTGGTGGCCTTCACCGAGACCTGCGGCCACGAGCTGGCGTCGTACGGCATCCGGGCGAGCGTGGTGTGCCCGTCCTACTTCCGCACGAACCTCATGGACTCGATGCAGGGCAGCGACGACGTCGTCGGCACGGTCGTCGCCGGACTCGTCGAGCGCTCGCAGGTCACCGCCGACGACATCGCCGCCGCGGTCCTCGCGGGCATGGACGCCGGTGAGGACGTCATCGTGCCCGACGAGGCCGCGCGCCAGGCGTACTTCCTCAAGTGGGCCGACCGGCCCGCCTACGACGCGGTCATGCGCGACCAGGCGCGGAAGCTGGACGCGCTGTGACCGCCGTCCCGGGCGCACGCGAGGTGCGCGAGGAGGATGCCTTCGACGTGGCGCGGGTGGCGGAGTGGCTCCGTGCCCACGCCGCGACGCCCGAGGGCCTCGACGGCGAGCCGGAGGTGCGGCAGTTCACCGGCGGAGCGTCCAACCTGACCTACCTGCTGCGCTACCCGTCGGGTCGCGACCTGATCGTGCGGCGCGCGCCGCAGGGCACCAAGGCACGCGGCGCCCACGACATGCGTCGCGAGTACGTCATCCAGTCCGCGCTGGCCCCGGTCTTCGACCACGTGGCGACGATGGTGGCGTTCTGCGACGACGCCGACGTGGTCGGCGGCGACTTCTACGCGATGGACCGCATCCCCGGCGTGATCCCGCGCAGCGAGTGGCCCGCCGACGTGCCGCTGTCCCCCGAGCAGGCTAGGGAGCTCTGCCTGCACGCGGTCGACGTGCTCGCCGAGCTGCACGGCATCGACGCCGACGCGGCCGGGCTCGCCGACCTCGGCAAGGGCCGCGGCTACGTGCGCCGGCAGGTGGAGGGCTGGTCGACGCGCTACCGCAACGCCCGCACCGAGGACGTGCCCGACCTCGAGGACGTGATGGCGTGGCTCGACGCCCGGCAGCCCGAGGACGTCGCGACCTGCGTGATCCACAACGACTACAAGCTCGACAACCTCGTGCTGTCCGACGACGACGTGACGAAGGTCGTCGGGGTGCTGGACTGGGAGATGGCGACGCTGGGCGACCCGCTCATGGACCTCGCCGGGTCGATGGCCTACTGGGTGCAGGCCGACGACCCGGAGGAGGTCCAGATGATGCGGCGGGTGCCGACGCACCTGCCCGGGATGCTGACCCGCGACGAGTTCGTGGCGGCGTACGCCGACCGCACCGGCCGCTCCGTGACGCCCGAGCAGTGGCGCTTCTACGAGGTGTTCGGGCTGTTCCGGATGGCCGTCATCGCCCAGCAGATCTACTACCGCTTCTTCCACGGGCAGACCACCAACGAGATGTACGCCCTGTTCGGGCCGGCCGTGCAGATCATCGGCCGCCGGCTCGACGGGCTGATCGCATGAGCCGCATCCTGCTGGTGCGCCACGGGCAGGCGTCGTTCGGTGCGGCCGACTACGACAACCTCTCCCCCGTCGGGCACGATCAGTCGCGCGTGCTCGGAGCCGCGCTGGCGGCCCGCGGCCTCACCGCCGACGTGGTCGTCGCCGGCGAGATGAAGCGGCACGCCCAGACCGCCGCCGGGGTCCTCGAGGGCTCTAGGTGGGGTGCCGAGGTCGACCTGGACGCAGGCTGGAACGAGTTCGACCACGTCCAGGTGCTGGCGGTGCACGACCAGCCGACCACCGTCGAGGGCGAGTCGGAGAAGGCCGCCTTCCAGCGCTGGTTCGAGGAGGCGACGCTGCGCTGGACCTCCGGCGACCACGACGAGCACTACGACGAGTCGTTCTCGGCGTTCACCTCCCGCGTCGAGGCGGCGATGGCGCGCCTCGTGGCCACGCTTCCCGCGAAGGGCACGGCGGTGGTGCTCACCAGCGGCGGGCCGATCGCCTGGGCGGCGGCATCGCTGCTCGCCGACTCCTTCGACGCACGCACCGACCTGTGGCTGCGGCTCAACCCGGTCTCGATCAACACCGGCGTCTCGACCGTGGTGTGCGGGGCGCGCGGCACGACGCTCGTCTCCTTCAACGCGCACGACCACCTGACCTCCCCCGACCTGCTGACCTACCGCTAGGACCCACCCGATGCCTTCCATCCTCATCACCGGCGCGAGCAGCGGCCTGGGCGCCGAGATGGCGCGCCAGTTCGCCGACCTCGGCTACGACCTGGCGCTGTGCGCCCGGCGTACGGACCGGCTCGCCGAGCTCGCCACCCAGATCACCACCGCGCACCCCGACCGCCGCGTGGTCGTCAAGGCGCTCGACGTCAACGACCACGACGCGGTCTTCCGGGTCTTCGAGGAGTTCCGCGTCGAGCTGGGCCGCCTCGACAAGGTCGTCGTCAACGCCGGCCTCGGCAAGGGCCAGCCGCTCGGCACCGGGCGCTTCGACGCCAACAAGGAGACCGCCGAGACCAACTTCATCGGCGCGCTCGCCCAGACCGAGGCCGCCGCCGGGATCTTCCGCGCGCAGGATGCCGGCCACCTGGTGATGGTCTCGTCGTTCTCCGCCCTGCGCGGGATGCCGCGCAACATCACGACGTACGCCGCCACGAAGGCCGCGGTCGCGCACCTTGCCGAGGGCTTCCGCGCCGACGTGCACGGCACCCCGATCAAGGTGACCGTGCTCTACCCCGGCTACATCGTCTCGGAGATGTCGGGCACCTCGGCGAGGACGCCGCTGATGGCCTCGACCGAGAAGGGCGTGCGCGCCATGGTCGAGGCCATCGAGAAGGAGAAGAAGTCCGCCCGCGTCCCCGCGTGGCCCTGGGCCCCGCTCGGGTTCGTCATCAAGCACGTGCCCGTCGGCGTGCTGCGGAAGTTGAGCTGAGCTCGATCAAGAGACCGGAACCTGCCGGGCATCACCGCTTGCCGCGCGGCACCGTGACGCTCGCACGTGCGACGGCAGGCCGTACGACGTCGGTCCCCGCATAGCGCACGACCACCGGCTTCGTGCCCGGACGGACGCCACGCACGACGGCCCGCGCCGTGCCGCTGACGACCTGGACCTCCACCGTGCGTCCGCCCACGCTGACCGTCATCGCTCCGTCGGGCCTGGATGCTCCAGGGGCGCGGACACGGATGTCCACCGCGACCCGCTTGCGTGTGGCGTCGGTGCGCACCTTCACCTCGGGCACGGTCATCACGGGCGAAGGCACGGCGACCGACTCCGTGGTGCTGCGGAAGTGGCGTCGAGCGAGCGTGACCTGGACGGACAGGGTGTGGCCGACGTCCCCCTTGCGGACCGTGTAGACGGGGTTCGTCGCCTTGCCGATGGGTCGGCCGTCACGGAACCAGGCGTAGGTGGCCGTGGCGTCGGTGGGTTTGACGGTCCCGGCCCGGGCGACGAGTCGCCGCCCCACCTCGGGCGTGCCCTTGATCGTGGACGGGCTGGTGATCGCCACCGGCTTGGCGAGGACCGGCGTGGTCTCGGTCGCCGTCGACCTCGCCTTGCGGTAGCCGCTCGCGCTCGCGACCGCGCGGGCGCTGATGCGGCGGTCGATGTGGTCACGGGTCAGGACGAGCGAGGACCCGGTGGCACCGTCGATGGCGACCCCGTCGGCGTACCACTGCGTCGTGACCTTGGCGGGCTGCGGCGACCACGACGGGGCGGTGAGGGTCAGCGTCTGGCCGACCTCCGCCACGCCCTGGATCGTGGGCTGCGCGGTGGGCTGGAACGCACCGGGGGCGACGGGGGCGGTCGCGAGGACTGCCTTGCCGGGGGTGTAGCCGCTCAGCTCTGCCGTGACCTCGGCCGTGAGGGTCTTGCCCTTCAGGTCGGGGGTGGGCACGTAGGCGGGCGCGGTGGCGCCGGGGATGGCGGCACCGTCGGCGAGCCACCGGATGGCGACGTTGCTGGGCGTGGGCGTCCACGCGCCGGTCGCCACCTCGAGCGGTGCGCCGACCGCGGGCGACCCGACGATGGCAGGAGCCGTCGTGGGCGCGACCACGCGGTCGTTGAAGTGGATGAAGCCCGAGGGCCAGCCCCCGCCGGTCTTGGTGACGCGACGCCAGTAGAAGTCACCGCCCCAGTAGTCCTCCGAGACGATGATCTCGGTGTCAGAGATGACCTGCTCCACGATCGCGACGTGGCCGTTCGCCCCTGCCGGTGTCACGTGCGGCTTGTACCAGGCGACAGATCCGACGGTGGGGGTCTGGTCGGTGATGCTGGCCATCGCCACGCCCCAGTTGGAGGCGTTGCCGCTGCCCTCCCACGGCCGCACGTCCGGCATGCCGGACTGGATCAGCCGGTACGCCACGTAGTTGGTGCAGTTGTGCCCGGCGTACATCCGCCAGTACATCGTCGACGACGCCTGGCGGTAGCCGTAGTTCCCGTAGCCGGCGGCCTGACAACCGGCGTAGCCGGTGCAGAGGTACGTCGACGAGGCCAGGCTCATCTTGCCGGCAGTGGTCGGCATGACCAGGACGAGAAGCGCGAGCACCCCGATGATCACCTTGGTCGCGCCAGCAGCCCGTCGCACCCAGCGTGGGGGTGCTGACAGGGCGCGGCGGGACCGCTGTGACGAATGTGACCAATGAGGCTGTTGTTGCACGATGAGTGATCGTATGGGCCTTAGGTCAAGCGCGCCACGCCGTTGAGTGAAGATCAATCGTGTAATTCGCTGGCAGGGCGGACTCCAGGCTTGACGACACACTTGCATTTTGCAAGTGTCGGCTGCATGAGCCTCTTCATCACCTGTCCCGTCGAGAGCGTCGAGCGCGCGACCGCCTTCTACACGTCCCTCGGCTGGACGCTGAACGCCGAGATGTCCGACCACAACGTCTCGTGCTTCGCGATCGCACCCGAGCAGTACGTCATGCTCGGCAGCCGCGAGATGTACGCGAGCGTCGGCGGCGCGGAGGAGCTGATCGGCGGCCCCGACACCCCGTCGAAGGTCACCGTCTCCTTCGACCTCGGCAGTCGCGAAGCAGTGGACGAGCTCGTCGAGCGCGCCGGCGCTGCCGGCGGACGGATCGGCGACACCGACGACTACCCGTTCATGTACCAGCGCCAGTTCGACGACCCCGACGGCTACCACTACTCACCGTTCTGGATGAAGCCGGACGACCAGCCGACCGCGTGAGCGACCTGGCTGCAGCTCTCGACGTCGTCGGCCCCCGCTGGGCCTTGCTCATCGTGGAGCGGTTGCTCGACGGGCCGCAGCGCTACGGTGATCTGCAACGCGAGCTCGGAGTGCCCACGAACATGCTCGCGACCCGTCTGCGCGAGCTCGAGGCGGCCGGCGTCCTGTCCCGCTTGCCCCTCCGACACAACACCCGTGCCTACGCGCTGACCGATCGCGGCCTGGCCCTGCGCGAGGCGATCGTCGCGCTCAGTCGCTGGGGCGCCGAGGAGACCTGAGTACGCCACCAGGCCACGACTCCGCCACGGCTGCGCAACGTCAACCTCGCCGCACCCTCGGGCGCCCGCCGAGGTGGCCGCCCGCACTAGCGATACGTCTGACTCGCGGCGGAATGGGCTAGGTCGTGCTGACACAGATCCATGCAGCAGGCCAGTACAGCAGCAGACACTTTAAGGCGGGATCCCATTCCCTAGACGCCGACTCAGAGCGGGCGGATGATGCGCAGCATGGCAATGCGCGACGGCGGCGATGACTTCTGCCCCACCTGCGGACGCGGTGACGACGGTGATGCTCCTTGTGAATGCCCCACCGGGCCAGACGGCTGGCTGGAGATCTCGACCATCCGCTCGCCGGAGGTTCGACGCGTGGCTAACACGGGTCGTCATACGCGGCAGGGAGCGGGGCCGAACCAGGGTGCTCGCGAAGGCTGAACTGCCTTGGCCTGGTGTGTCAGACACATCAGACGGGGTGCGGCACTCGCCAATACGAGATTGACTCGTATCAATGGCCTGACCGTCACCTTGGGGGCCGGTTACCCAGCGACACCTCGAGCCGGCGGAGTGACGCGGCCGTTGCTTGGCGGGCGACCTTCGCAGCGAGCGAACTAGGCTCGCCGGCATGCCCGCAGAGTCCGCATCGTTACGCAACGCAAAGAGCGAGATCCTGCTGGCCTTGACGGCCGGAGACACCCCAGCGCTCGGCAGCATCTGGCGGATTACGTCGAAGAAGACAGACTTCTACTTGGACACCATTGGTCCGACGGGCGACGCAATGCATGTCTCACTGCACGGTCCCCGAGGCGAGTTCGCTACCCACAGATTTCACATCAAGATCGATCGTCGCGCCGCGAAGGGCGCCAAGGCATCCGGCCACTTCGTCGAGCACCAGATACCCGCAAGTGGTAAGCAGTTCACTGGCCTGCAGGTTGCCGACGGTGCCTACCAAGTTGCACGTCTGCGGTGGCGATGGCACCTCCAGCGGCCCAGATATCGAACGGCAGCCGTCTTTGGCGACGCACCCGACATCGGCGGTGGCCAGTCTGGGCGCAAACTGGGGACGATTCTGGAGCCAAACAGTGCTTGGGATGTTGATCTTTATATCGCCTACGACCGCCCCTACTGGCCGATGAAGCTAGGCACGAGTCACGGCGATCCTCGCCTAGGCCCGGTTCAAAATGCGTCTGGACTCTGGCTCACAGCGGCTTCGGTGCATCGTGCGGAGAAGATGTATCCATCACCCCCCGACTTGGTTCCGCGGTTGCCTAAGCCGAGCGAAACCCCCACTCGACTGACGTGTGGCGGTCTTGGCCCGGCCGGAGAACACGACATGTATTGGTTTGTCGAGACCGTCACTGCGCGGGAGCTGATCACTGAGTGGCAAACGAAGGGTGTGCCCGCGGAGAAGTAGCAGAGTGCGTTCTTGACGCCACGGTTGCTGGCCTTGCGGTTGTGCGCGGCTGTGCTCACCGAGACGCGGCGGTGTGCAGCGCCATCCGAGCCGCCCAGTCTGGGCCCCTGTGGCAGAGCCTCTGAGTGTCAGCCTCCCCGGTGAGACCTCATCGGATCAGAAGTGATCCGGCCACGCTGCCCGACGCCTACGTCCGCATGATGAAGGTGACCGTGTTGTCCGCATGGATGGTCATCACGTAGCGCGAGTCGTGGGCCAGACGGTGGTGGCGGGGGCAGAGGAGCCGGCCCAGGGCCAGGTCGGTGAGACCGCCACGTGACCAGGGGTCGTCGTGGTGGGCGTGACACCCGGATGCGGTGGTCTCGCAGCCCTTCGCGGTGCAGCCGCCGTCGCGCAGCCCCATGGCGATGCGCTGGGCCCGGTTGTAGAGCCGGGCCGTGCGGCCCAGGTCGAGCGGCTGTGACTTCGCGTCCAGGACGGCCGGGATGATGCCGGCCTCGCATGCCAGCCGACGTGCCTGGCCCGCGGACATCCGCGAGCCGTCGTCGAGCAACGCCGTGGCGTGCTCGGCCAACAGCTGCTCCAGGGTCATGGTCACCACCACGGTGGCGTTCACCCCCGCGGTCTGCGGGGTGGCGTCTGCGGGGTAGCGCTCGACGTATTCGACGAACGCCTCACCCAGACGGCGACGCAACGGCTTCCACTCTCCTACCTCGTCGCGCAACTCCGCGTCGGTGTGGCGGGCAGGGTTGGCCAGCGCCAGCAGGTGGCGCTTGAGCATCGCGCCCACGTGCGAGGGCACGGTGAAGCGCCCATGACAGCGGCCCTCCCCGTCGTCAACGAGACTCAGCTCCACGGCGGCGATGGCCCGGGACTCCTCGGCAGCCAGCACCGCCTCCTCGTGGGACTCCCCCACCTCGGGAGCCACCACGTCCAGGATCCGCTTCCCGATCCGCCTCAGCTCGCGGGCGTCGTGCTGGGTGGCGAGCTCGAGCAACGCCGACTCCGCCTGCTCGCGCGTCTCGGCCTCGACATGGACCGGGAGGGCGTCGACCGCCTCCACGATCACCCGCGCCTGCTCGACCCGCACGCTTCCATAGGCCAGCGCGTCGGCCACTGGAGCGTGCTGATCGGACGCGAGCGCCTTGCCGAGCCTCGTCAGTCTGGCGGCCTCGGCGTGGGTGCGGCGACTGCGTCCGGCCCACCACTGGTGGGTGTGCCGTGCGCCGATCTCCTCCCCCAGCCGCCTCCGGTCGGCCTCCGCCGCGGTCACGCACTCCAAGCTCGTCAGCCGACTGGACGCAGCGGTGGCCGCATCGAGCAGGCGGACCACATCAGGATCCGACAGCGCGCCCAACGACACCGCGTGGAGCTCCCCCAGCACGCCGTCGAGGCGCCGCAGCAGCGCCGCCACCAGCGGCGACACCTCGGCGTCGACGCCGGGCGCTCGCCACGGCGTCTCGCTCTCGACTGGGTTGGCACTCACGGGACGGGACCTCTCCACACCATGACGGTGCGTCGACTACAGGAAAGGGTCTGCGTCTGAGGTGAGTGCGGCCGATGTGCGGCCATCCGTAGGACCCGAGCTCGCTCGCTCGAAACTTTGTTCGATCCTACCGCAGCCGACCGACACTGTCACGCGATCACTGACAGGAGGGCCCTGCTACAGCCAGCGGCGCACCCGGCGACGGTAGGCGTCGTACGGCTCCCCGAACCGCTCGTGGAGGAAGCGCTCCTCGGGACGGATCGCCCCCCACCGCACGAGCAGCACCGCGGCCGGGAACAGCACCAACGCCCACAGCGACGGCGCGAGATAGAGGAGCAGGAGGCCGACGTAGAGCGGGGCGACCGGCGGCCAGAGCCGGAACGCGACCGTGTCGCCGGACGCCCCGCCCATCGGCGTGGCCGTCAGTAGTCGTCCGGCTCCGGCGGCTCGGGCTCGCGGGTGATGTGCATCGCGGCCTCCTCGGCCGACGCGCCCGCGCCGTCGATGCCGACGTCGTAGGCGACCTCCTGCTTGTCGACGTCCTCCCCCAGGCCGGAGTCGGGCGCGACCAGGCGGCCGGTGCGCGGGTCGGCCTCGTCGAGGCCGAGCTGCTCGTCGAGGGCGTTCTCGTCCTCGCGGTCGGAGTCGCGGTCGTCGTCGGCGTAGGGGTCGACGTCGGGCACCTCCTCGGACAGCCGCTCGTCGAGCGACTCCCCCTGACGCATCTCGGCCTCGGTCGGGTAGTCGTCGTAGCCCTTGGGCGGACGGTCCGGCGGCGAGTAGCCGCGGTCGAGCACGTCGTCGAGGTCACCGTCGTCCAGGGTGTCCCCGGGCTGGAGCTGGTCCTCGTCGTCGACGGACATGTCGCCGTAGTTCTCGCGGTCTTCGCTCATACCCCCCGTCGTACCCAATCGGGCGCGGCACCACAAGGGGCGGAGGTCATGCTCAGCCGAGCTCGCGCTCCAGGGCGTTGGTGAGCAGGGCGACCAAGGCCTCGGTCTGGATGTTGGCCGAGGACGAGACCTCCTCGTCCGAGCCGTCGAGCGCGCGCGCCGCGAGGCCGGCCTTGGAGTCGATGAGCTCCGCGATCCGGGTGTCGATCGTCTGCGCGGCGATGATGCGCCACGCGGTGACCGGGTCGCTCTGACCGATGCGGTGCACGCGGTCGATCGCCTGGGTCTGCTCGGCGTCGGTCCACGAGAGCTCGGAGAGCACGACGTTGGAGGCGACCTGGAGGTTGACGCCGACACCGGCCGCGGCCAGCGAGCAGACGACGACCTGCACGTCGGGGTCGTTGACGAAGGAGTTGATCGCCTTCTCACGCGCCTTCGGCGTCTGGTCACCACGGATCGACGTGTGCTTGAGGCCGCGGCGGGTGAACGTCTCCTCGGCGATGTCCATGACGTCGACGTGGCGGGCGAAGAAGACGACCTTGCCGACGTTGCGCGCCAGCTGGGCGGCGTAGTCGGCGGAGAGGCCGGCCTTGGCGCGACCGATGCGGCGGAACATCGAGAACACGTTCTCGCCACCGGTGCCCTGGTCCATCTCCTCGCGCTCCCACGTCGCGACGCGGCGTACGAGCTCGTGGTCGATGCCGTCGACGACGGAGCCCGTACGACGGGTCTCGAGCGCGGCCTTGTAGCGCTGGACGAGCCGCCGGGCGAGGTCCTCCTCCGCGGCGCGGATGGAGCGGGTGTCCTCGTCGTCGAGCTCGACCGGGATGTCGGCGATCCGGCGGGCCGGGATGTCCTCGGCCACGTCGACCTTGCGGCGACGCACGATGCCCTGGTCGATCACGGCCTTGCGGGCCGCGGGGTAGAACGCGTGGTCGGCCGGCGTCAGCTCGGTCTCCTCCAGCGCCTCCATCAGGCGGCCGAGCGGCTTCTTGTCGTCGATCCAGCCCAGGAACTGCCAGATCGCGCGGAAGTCCTCGATGTCGTTGATGAGCGGCGTGCCGGTGAGCGCCATCAGCAGCGGCCGGGCGGTGCGGGCCCGCAGGCGATCGGCGAGCTCGAGCACGTGGCGCGAGCGCTGCGAGGTCTTGTTCTTGATGAAGTGCGCCTCGTCGACGACCATGCCGCGGAAGCCGAACGTCCCGAGCCAGCCGGCGTGGCGGTCGAGGATCTCGTAGTTGACGATGATGACGTCGGCGAACGCGTCCACCTGGTCGCCGTCGCCGTGGATGACGGTGGCGCGACGGCGCGGCGTCCAGCGCTCGGTCTCGCGGGCCCAGTTGGTCTTGACGACGTTGGGGCACACCACGAGCAGCGGGTAGGCGTGGGAGGCCTGCGCGGCGAGCAGCGCCTGCGCGGTCTTGCCGAGGCCGGGCTCGTCGGCGAGCAGGAAGGTGCGGTGGCCCTCGGCCGCCGCGGCGATCAGCCGGGCCTGGTGCGGCATCAGCTCGAGCTTGCCGGGGGCGGCGAGGGTGGTGGCCTCGGGCAGGTCCATGCAGGAGGAGGCACCGCCGAGCTCGAAGGAGCGGAAGAGCGGGCCGAGCAGCTCCCAGGTCGCCAACCGGCCGTGGACGCTGCGGCGCTCGCGACCGATCTCGAAGTCGGGGACCAGGAACGGGTTGGCCAGCTGGTGCTGCACGACCGACTGCGGGATGACCCGGCGCTCGCCGAGCCCGGGGCCGGCCTCGTCGTCCGGCTTGGGCTCCTCAGGGGCGGACTCGATGCCCGCCTTGCGCAGCATCTCCAGGCGCAGGTCGCGGGCGCTGTCGGTGATCACCGAATCCTCGGACAGCAGGGTGAAGAGGGACGGGTCGCGGGTCGCGGTCTTGGCGAGGATCGTGGCGATGCCGTCGAGGCGCTTGAGCTCGTCGGCCTTCTGGGCGTCGGTGAGCTCGGCCGAGGCGCGTACGTCGGTGCGGTGCTCGCGCGCCAGCAGCGCGACCACCTGGAAACGGACCCGTTGGCCCGGGGCGAGCGGGCCGCGCTGGACGGCCGACTCGAGCTCGCGCACGGCACGGGCGAGCACGGGGACGATGCCCTCGTTGTCCTTGTGTCGGGCGTGCGCAGGGGTGCGACGAGAGCCGCGTGAGCGCTGGCGCTGGGCCAAGATGTCCTCCCGGACTGGGTACGCGTCGCCGAGTGGGTCACGCGCAGGCGAGCCGGTGTAGGCGCTGACCTGCACACCACGGCGTGGAGGTTGGAGCGAGGCGTCTGGGTCGTGGCCGGTGGATCAGGGTTGATCAGTGGGGCACGGCGTCGGGACGCTGTGACAACTGTAACGCCCGGGCGGCGCCCTCCGGTAAATAACCCCGGGTTCAGCGCGCCGGTCGGTGGTCGACGATCCGGCGCATCTTGCCGACGGACCGTTCGATCGAGGCCACGTCGACGACCTCGACGCCGACGTTCACTCCGATGGAGGCCTTGATCCGCCTGTGCAGCTCGGACTGCGCGGCGGCGGCCTCGGCGTCGGTCGTGGCGTCGCGCCGCTCCACCCGGACCGTGAGGGTGTCCAGGTTGCCGGTGCGGTCGAGGTGGCACTGGAAGTGCGGTGACAGGGTCGGCAGACCGAGGACGATCTCCTCGATCTGGGTCGGGAAGAGGTTGACCCCGCGCAGGATGATCATGTCGTCGGTGCGCCCGGTGATCTTCTCCATCCGGCGCATGCTGCGCGCGGTGCCCGGCATCAGGCGGGTGAGGTCGCGGGTGCGGTAGCGGATCACCGGCATCGCCTGCTTGGTCAGCGTCGTGAAGACCAGCTCGCCCTCCTCGCCGTCGGGCAGCACCTCGCCGGTGACCGGGTCGATGACCTCGGGATAGAAGTGGTCCTCCCAGATGTGCAGGCCGTCCTTGGTCTCGACGCACTCGCTCGCGACGCCCGGGCCGATCACCTCGGAGAGCCCGTAGATGTCGACCGCGTGCATGTCGGTGCGCTCCTCCATCTCGCGGCGCATGTCGTTGGTCCACGGCTCCGCGCCGAAGATGCCGACCTTGAGCGAGGTCGACCGGGGGTCGACGCCCTGCGCCTCGAGCTCGTCGATGACCGAGAGCATGTAGGACGGCGTGACCATGATGATGTCGGGCTCGAAGTCGCGGATCAGCTGGACCTGGCGCTGTGTCATGCCACCCGAGACGGGTACGACGGTGCAGCCGAGGCGCTCGGCACCGGCGTGGGCGCCGAGCCCGCCGGTGAACAGGCCGTAGCCGTAGGCGTTGTGGAGGATCATCCCGCGACGGCCGCCGGCGGCGCGGATCGAGCGGGCGACGACGTCGGCCCACATGTCGAGGTCGTCGCGGGTGTAGCCGACGACGGTCGGCTTGCCGGTCGTGCCGCTCGAGGCGTGGATGCGTACGACGTCGGTGCGCGGCACCGCGAACATCCCGAACGGGTAGTGGTCGCGCAGCGTCGCCTTGGTGGTGAAGGGCAGCTGCGCGAGGTCCGCGAGGGTCCGGATGTCGTCGGGCCCGACGCCGGCCTCGTCGAAGGCCCGGTGGTAGTGCTCGACGTTGTCGTAGGCGTGCCGCACCGACCACTGCAGGCGCTCGAGCTGGAGCGCGCGCAGGTCCTCGACCGGCGCGGTCTCGATCGGGTCCAGGTCGCCGGGCCGGGGAGTCAGGTCGAGCACGGTGTGGTCCTCCGGATCGTGGAGTGGTCGTGAGAACGTTCATCCATGTCAGAGCGCGTACGTCGCGGCCGGCCGGGCCACGACCAGGAGAGCGTGCTGCGCGTCGCGATCGAGCTCTTCAACCAGCAAGGCTACGACGCCACGAGCATGGGCGACCTCGCCCGCGAGCTCGGGCTGACGAAGTCGGCGATCTACCACCACGTGCCGAGCAAGGAACACCTGCTCGAGCGGGCGCTCGACGAGGCCCTCGGGGAGCTCACGGCGGCGCTCGACACGGTGGCGGCCGACCCGTCGTACTCCCCCGAGCAGCGGCTGCGCGCGGCGGTGCGCAGCAGTGTCGTCGTGCTCGCCGAGCACCTGCCGGCCGTGACCCTGCTGCTGCGGGTGCGGGGCAACACCCCGGCCGAGAAGAACGCCCTCGCACGGCGCCGCGACATCGACCACCGGTTGGCCGAGATGGTGCGTGAGGCCGCCGACGCCGGCGCCATCCGTGCCGACGTCGACCCGCTCCTCACCAGCCGCCTCCTCTTCGGCACGGTGAACTCGATGACCGAGTGGCTGCGCGACGACAGCGACGTGGAGGCCCTCGCCGACACGGTCACCACGCTGGCCTTCGACGGGCTGACACGGCACGGGGACTGACCCCGGCCGGTCAGGTCACGGCTCGAGGCACTCCGGCGTCGAGTCCCCAGGTCCGTCAGGGTCGAGCGTGCTCCCCTGCGCGTCGCGCAGCACCACGCGCTGGACGGTCGCGAACTGCTTGAGGCTCGGCAGCACCTCGCCCGCGATGCTCACCGTCGAGCCACCACTGCTGCACCGCCCCGTGAGCCGCAGGTCGGCGACCCCACCGGAGACCGCGAGGTCGTCGTAGCCCGTGGCGCCGGAGCGCAGCAGCCGCAGACCACGGGCGCGCTCGCGCGGCAGCGGCCCGGCGAAGAGCCGGTCCAGCACGCCGGTCGCGGGCGCACCCGGGCGCACCAGCCGGGTCACCGGGACGAAGAACGGCTCGCGGTTGTCGACGAACCGGTCACGGTCGAAGAACCACACCTTGCGCTCGACGGTCGCGAAGCCGGCGCCGACCTCGACCACCACGCGCGGCGGTGCCTGCAGGGTCGTCACTCGGACGGGCGTGCGCGCGGCCAGCCCGAGGCCGTACGTCGTCACCGCCTCGAAGTCGCCCGAGCGCACCGCCGTGAGGACGTTGGGCAGCGCGAAGGCGACCCGTCGCGGCGCGGCGGTCGGCACGCCCTGGTCGGTGTGGGCGGCGGCGGGCTCGAAGCGCACCCGCAGGAGGGCCTGCCCGGGGACGTGCACCCGACGGCCGGAGCCGTCCGCGAACAGTCGCGGCACGTAGGCGACCTGGCGATCTGCGGGCAGACCGCCGCGGAACTCGAAGACCACCCGGTCGACGTCGCCGCGGTGGGCGGCGCGGACCGCGACCAGGACCGGCGTGGGCGGCGCGGCCTGGCGAACTTCTGATGCGGCCCCACTGCCCTGCGTGGCGACGAGCGCCGGCGTGAGCGCGACCACCAGCAGCCAGGACACCACTCGACCAACCCTCATCGTGCACCTCTCTCATCCGGCCCTGTCTCGACGGTAGGGGCGCGCCGGCCGGGGCGGGAAGGGTCCTCGGTCCACGGGTGCAGGCCGTCGTCCTCTACTGACCGGGACCGGCGCGGCAGCACGATGAGGGATGCTGCTCGCGACCGGTCGGCTTCTCCACCTCGACAACCTCAAGGTGGTCCTGATCGCGCTGATCATCGCGCTGCACGCCGTGCTGGGCTACGTCGGCCTCTTCGAGGCGTGGACCTACGCAGGCGTGCGCGAGACGACGCTCCACCCGGTCGTGGAGATGGTGCTGCTGGTGGTGCTCAGCCCGTTCGGCTTCTTCCTCATCTCCCTGCTGTTCCTCGTGGCCGGCCTGCTGACCCCGGGCTCCTACGACCGCAAGGGCGGGAGGCGCTTCGTCACGGACCGGCTGCTGCGGCTCGGCGTGCCGTTCGCGATCTACGTCCTGCTGGTGCAGCCGTCCCTGGTCTATCCCCTCGAGCACCGCTTCGGTGACGCGACCGGGACCTACTGGCAGGAATACCTGGGCGCGGAGCGACAGGTCGACACCGGACCGTTGTGGTTCGTCGGCGTGCTGCTCGTCTACTCGCTGGCGTACGCCGCCTGGCGCCGGCTGGCAGGACCCGACCGTCGGGCGCCGCGACCACCCACCATGCGAACCCTGGTCGTGTCCGCGCTGGTCGTGGCGCCGACGTCGTTCGTGGTCCGCCTCGTCTACCCGTACGGCGGCGAGAGCGGCTTCACCGACCTCAACCTCTGGGAGTGGCCGGCGTGCATCGCCGTCTTCGTGATCGGCCTCCGGGCCGCCCGGTCCGGCTGGGCGCACGCGATCCCCGCCGACCTGGTCCGCGCAAGCCGATGGCTCACCGCGGTCGCCGTCGTCGCGATGACGGCCCTGCTCTACGTCGTCGGGGCGACGGACAGCGTCGAGGAGATGTTCGGCGGCTGGAGCTGGTCCGCCGTGGCCTTCGCGTGCATCGAGGCGCTCCTCGTCGTCTTCGGCCCGGTGTGGCTGCTCGACCTGTCGAGTCGCCGCCTCGACCGATCCCTGCCGTGGGGCGAGCAGCTCGGCCGGAGCGCCTACGGCGCCTTCATGCTGCAGACCCCCTTCCTGCTGGGCCTGGCCGTGGCGATGCGGCCGGTGCCGTTGCCGGCCGAGGCGAAGGCGGTCCTGGTCGCCGCCGGCGCGGTCGCGCTGTCGTTCGGGGCGTCGTGGCTGCTGGTCCGACGGGTGCCCGGGATGTCGCGGATCCTCTGAGCAGCCTGGTCGGCGCCGCTCAGACGGGCGTCTCGCCGATCCGCCGGCCGAGGGAGCGGCTCCTCCCGCGGAACTCCGCGATCACCGTCCCGCTCGCCCGCACCGTGACGTCGTACAACCCCGAGCGCCCGCGCAGGGCCACCTCCCGGGCGTGCGCCTGCAGGACCTGCCCGAGCCGGGCGGGCTCGAGGAAGTCGATCTCGAAGCCGGCCGCGACCGTGACCGTGCCGTGGGAGTTGCAGGCCAGCGCGAACGCCGAGTCGGCCAGGCTCGCGACCAGTCCGCCGTGGCAGAGGTCGTGGCCGTTGACCATGTCGGGCCGCACGAGCATCGAGACCCGCGCCTCCCCGGGACCGAGCTCGTCGATCTCCATGCCGAGCATCGCGCTGGCGGCGTCGGCCTCCCACATGACGCGGGACGGGTCAGGCATCGAAGTCGATCGTGACGGCCGGGCTGACCGGGAAGGACTGGCAGGTCAGCACGAACTGTTGCTCGACCTCGGCCGGCTCGAGGGCGTAGTTGCGCACCATCTCCACCTCGCCGTCGACCACCTTGGCGCGACAGGTGCCGCACACGCCGCCCTTGCACGCGAACGGCAGGTCGCTGCGCACGGCCTGGGCGGAGTCGAGCAGGGTCGTGTCGCGCGGCATCGGGGTGGTCGTCGACCGCCCGTCGAGGACGACGGTCACCTCGCTGGTCACGCCCTCGACCACCCGGTCGGCGTGGCGCAGCACCGGGGGCGCTTCGTCGACGAAGAAGAGCTCGAAGTGGATCTTCTCCTTCGGCACCCCGAGCTCCTCCAGGACCGTGCGAGCGTCCTGGATGAGTCCCAGCGGGCCGCAGAGCCAGACGTGGTCGACCGCGTCGAGCGGCACCTTGATCGGCAGCAGCCGGCGCAGCCGGTCGGCGTCGAGGCGACCGGAGAAGAGCTCGACGTCGCGCGGCTCGCGCGAGAGCACGTGCACCAGGTCGAAGCGCGGGCCGTAGAGGTTCTTGAGGTCGCTGAGCTCCTCGGCGAACATCACCGAGGTCGTCTCCCGGTTGCCGTAGAGCATCGTCACCGCGCTCTCGGGGTGGGCCAGGACGGAGGCCGCGATGGACAGCATCGGGGTGATTCCGGAGCCGGCCGCGATGCACAGGTGCAGGCCCGGCAGCGCCGGATCGGCGCGGAAGCTGCCCGACGGCTCCGCCACCTCGATGGTCTCGCCCGGCGCGACCTGGTGGATCAGCCACGACGAGAACATCCCGCCGGGGATCTCTCGCACGCCGATGCGCGGCGCGGCGCCGGCCGGCGCGCAGATGGAGTAGGTGCGCCGGTGCTCGACGCCGTCGACGAAGCGGCGCAGCGTGAGCGACTCCCCCGGCTCGAAGTCGAAGAGCTCGCGCAGGTCGTCGGGCACGTCGAAGGTGACCGCCGCCGAGTCGTCCGTCAGGGGCTCGACATCGCGGACGACGAGCTCGTGGAAGGCCGCCATGGCCTAGATCTCCTTCACGTGGTCGAAGGGCTCGAGGCACGAGGTGCAGCGGTACTGCGCCTTGCAGGCCGTCGACCCGAACTCCGAGACCAGCTCGGTCGCCGTCGAGTCGCACTGCGGGCACCGCACCTGCCGGGCCGTGGGCAGCAGCGTCAGCGGGATCGGGCCGGCGTTGGACGGGGCCGGGCCGGGCGGCGAGATCCCCGCCGCGGCGAGGGCGGCGCGGCCGGCGGGGGTGATCCAGTCGGTCGTCCACGCCGGGTCGAGGCTGACCCGCACCTCGACGCGGTCGAAGCCGGCGGACGTGAGCTCACGCACGAGGTCGTCGCGCATCGCGGCCATGGCCGGGCACCCGGAGTAGGTCGGCGTGATGTCGACGACCACGTGCGAGTCCCCCACCACGTCGACGTCACGCAGGACGCCGAGGTCGGCGAGCGAGAGCATCGGCAGCTCCGGGTCGACCACGCGCTCGGCCACGGACCGGGCTCGAGCCACCCGGCGACCCGGTGATCGAGTAGCCCGTGAGGCACGAGCGGGCGTATCGAGATTCACCACAGGCCCCTCGGGTGGGCACGGGCCACGGACTGCATCTCCGCGAGCATCCGGCTCAACGGCTCGCCGTGCATGCCGTCGCGACCGGTGCGCCCGAGTACCCCGGCGCGGCGGGCCACCTCGGGGCGCGGCACGTCGGCCGCAGTGAGCACCTGGTCGAGCACGGACTCGGCCTGCTCGCGGACGGTCGCGGGGTCGACGCCGACCCCCGAGGCGGCCGCGGCGGCCTCGACCTCGTGGGTGTCGAACAGCTCGGGCCACAACGGCCACAGCGCGTCCAGGGCGGCGAGGAGCCGCGAGCGCGACTCGTCGGTGCCCTGCGCCAGGGTGACGAACCAGCGGGCGGCGTAGTCCCGGTGGTAGGCCAGCTCCTTGACGCCCTTGGCCGCCACGGCAGCCAGCACGTGGTCGCGGCTGGTCCGCAGCCGCTCGAAGGTCGCGAGGCGCCACACCGAGAACAGCAGCACCCTCACCGTGGCCTCGGCGAAGTCGCCGTTGACCAGCTCGGCGAAGCGCACGTTGCGGAGCTCGTGGGCCTCGCGGAAGAACGCGAGCGCGTCCTCCGGCGGCGCCGGCGAGCCCTCGGGCAGGGCCGGCACGACCGACGCGTCGGCCTTGGCCGCGCGCGCCAGCAGCAGCCGCGCCTGGCCGAGCAGGTCGAGCGCGATGTTGGACAACGCGATGTCGTCCTCGAGGTCGGGCGCGTTGCTCGTCCACTCCGAGATCCGGTGCGACATGACGAGGGCGTCGTCGCCCAGCATCAGGGCGTACGCCGCCAGGGTGGGCGCGTCGACCCCCTCGGGGATCGTCGTGTCGACGCCGGCGAGGGGGTCCTCGAAGTCGGTGCCGAAGGCCCAGTGGGAGTCGTTGACGAGCAGGCCCGCGTAGGCGTTGTCGTGCTCGTCCTCTGCAGAGGTGTGTACGTGCTCGTTCATCACATGTGGGGGACGTTGTCGGGGATGTCGTAGAACGTCGGGTGGCGGTAGACCTTGTCGCCGCTGGGGGCGAACATCGGGTCCTTCTCGTCCGGGCTCGAGGCGGTGATCGCGTCGGCGCGCACCACCCAGATGCTCACGCCCTCGTTGCGACGCGTGTAGACGTCGCGGGCGTGCAGCAGCGCCATCCGGTCGTCGGCGGCGTGCAGCGAGCCGACGTGCACGTGGTTGAGCCCGCGCTTGCCACGCACGAAGACCTCGTAGAGGGGCCATTCCTTCTCGATGCCGCTCACGGGGTCGCCTCCTTCGTGCGGGCGGCGTACGCCGTCGCGGCCTCGCGCACCCAGGCGCCGTCCTCGTGGGCGCGGCGGCGGTGGGCCATCCGCTGCGCGTTGCAGGGGCCGTTGCCCTTCACGCCCTCCATGAACTCCTCCCAGTCGGGCTGGCCGAAGTCGTAGTGGCCGCGCTCCTCGTTCCAGGCGAGCTCGGGGTCGGGCAGGGTCACGCCCAGCGCCTCGGCCTGCGGGACGGACATGTCCACGAACTTCTGCCGCAGCTCGTCGTTGGTGTTGCGCTTGATGCCCCATGCCATCGACTGGGCCGTGTTGGGCGAGGCGTCGTCGGGCGGGCCGAACATCATCAGCGCGGGCCACCAGAACCGGTTGACCGACTCCTGCACCATCGCGCGCTGCTCGTCGGTGCCGCGCATCATCGTGGCCAGCAGCTCGTAGCCCTGGCGCTGGTGGAAGGACTCCTCCTTGCACACCCGGATCATGGCGCGGCCGTAGGGCCCGAACGACGTACGGCACAGCGGCACCTGGTTGCAGATCGCGGCGCCGTCGACGAGCCAGCCGATGCTGCCCACGTCGGCGTAGGACAGGGTCGGGTAGTTGAAGATCGAGGAGTACTTCTGCTTGCCCGCGATCAGGAGCTCGGTGAGCTCGAGCCGCGACACCCCGAGGGTCTCGGCGGCGGAGTAGAGGTAGAGCCCGTGGCCGGCCTCGTCCTGCACCTTGGCCAGCAGGATCGCCTTGCGTCGCAGGCTGGGCGCGCGCGTGATCCAGTTGCCCTCCGGCTGCATGCCGATGATCTCGCTGTGGGCGTGCTGGGCGATCTGGCGCACCAGCGTCCTGCGGTAGCCCTCCGGCATCCAGTCGCGCGGCTCGATCCGGTCGTTGCGCGCGATCGTGGCCTCGAACCCGGCCTCCAGCGCGGCCTGCTGATCGGGGTCCAGCGCGGTCTCCGTGAGCGTCATCCGTCCTCCTGACCTCCGCCGTTTCCGGGAGCACCACCGACCGGTCGGCCACATTTACTGACCGATCGGTCTGCTATTAGTGTGTCACCAGTCACTCTGGCACGCAAACACCGTCCTGCACACCGCTCGACCCCCTAGGGAGACCCCCGTGACCCGTCTGCTCGAGAGCTATGCCGCCGGCCGCTGGTACGCCGCCTCCGCCGAGGGCGACCCGCTCCTCGACGCCGCGACGGGCGAGGAGGTCGCGCGCATCTCGAGCGCCGGGCTCGACCTCGGCGCGATGGCCCAGCACGCGCGCGCCGTCGGCGGCCCGGCGATCCGCGAGCTGACCTTCCACGAGCGCGCCCTGCTGCTCAAGGAGCTGGCCACGCACCTGACCGGGCTCAAGGACGAGCTCTACGAGCTGTCGCTCGCCACCGGCGCCACCCGGCGCGACTCGATGATCGACATCGACGGCGGCTTCGGCACCGTGTTCAGCTACTCCTCCAAGAGCCGCCGCGAGCTGCCCAACGACATCGTGGTCTGCGACGGCGACCTCGAGCAGCTCGGCCGCACCGGCATCTTCATGGGCCAGCACGTCTACACCTCGCGCCCCGGCGTCGCGGTGCAGATCAACGCCTTCAACTTCCCCGTGTGGGGCATGCTCGAGAAGCTCGCGCCGGCCTTCGTCGCCGGGCTGCCCTCGATCGTCAAGCCCGCCAGCCAGACGGCCTACCTCACCGAGCTCGTGGTCCGCCGGATCATCGAGTCGGGCATCCTGCCCGAGGGATCGCTGCAGCTGCTGTCCGGCTCGGCCGGCGACCTGCTCGACCACCTCGGCGTCCAGGACTCGGTGGCCTTCACCGGCTCGGCCCACACCGCCGGCATCCTGCGCCAGCACCCCTCGGTGCTGCACGGCGGCGTGACCCTGCAGGTCGAGGCCGACTCCCTCAACTGCTCGGTGCTCGGTCCCGACGTGACCTCGAGCGACCCGGAGTGGGATCTCTTCGTCAAGGGCGTCGTCACCGAGATGACCGCCAAGGCCGGTCAGAAGTGCACCGCGATCCGACGCGTGATCGTGCCCTCGGCCGTCGCCGACGAGATGACCGAGGCGATCACCGCGAAGCTCGCGACCATCACGGTCGGCAACCCGGGCGACGAGTCCGTGCGGATGGGCCCGCTGGCCTCGCTGGGCCAGCGCGAGGAGGTCCGCAAGGCGGTCGAGGCGCTGCGCTCCTCGGCCGACGTGGTGCACGGCGACCCGACCTCCACCACCGGCTTCGCCGGCGACGCGGAGCGCGGCGCGTTCATGCAGCCGGTCCTGCTCCGCGCGCGCGCCGGCGCGGTCGAGCCGCACGACGTCGAGCCCTTCGGCCCGGTGTCGACGGTGATGTCGTACGACTCCCTCGACGAGGCCGTCACCCTCGCGGCGCGCGGCAAGGGCTCCCTCGTCGGCTCGGTCGTCACCCACGACCCGTCGGTCGCCCGCACCCTCGTGCTCGGTCTCGCGCCGTGGCACGGCCGCATCCTCGTGCTCGACCGCGACGACGCGCCCGAGTCCACCGGGCACGGCTCTCCCCTGCCGATGCTGGTCCACGGTGGTCCCGGTCGTGCCGGCGGCGGCGAGGAGCTCGGCGGCGTACGCGGCGTGCTGCACCACATGCAGCGCTCGGCCGTCCAGGCCTCCCCCGACATGCTCACCGCCATCACCGGCCGCTGGACCCGCGGGTCGCAGCGCACCCTGACGCCCGAGCACCCGTTCCGCCACTCGCTCGCAACGCTCCGGATCGGTGACACGATCGCGTCCGAGCAGCGAGTCATCTCCCTGGAGGACATCGACCACTTCAGCGACTTCACCGGCGACACGTTCTACGCGCACACCGACCCGGAGGCGGCCGCGCAGAACCCGCTCTTCGGCGGCATCGTGGCGCACGGCTACCTCATCGTGTCGATGGCGGCGGGGCTCTTCGTGGACCCGGCGCCGGGCCCCGTGCTCGCCAACTTCGGCGTCGACAACCTCCGCTTCCTCACCCCCGTCAAGGCGGGCGACGCGATCACGGTGACGCTGACGGTCAAGCAGATCACCCCGCGCTCGTCGGCCGACTACGGCGAGGTCCGCTGGGACGCTCTGGTCACCAACCAGGACGGCGAGCCGGTGGCGACGTACGACGTGCTGACTCTGGTGGCCAAGGAGGGCTAGCGTCTGCTCATGAGCCCAGCCGCGCAGCGAGTCGTCGGGATCGTCGTCCTGCTCGTGGCCGGCATGCTCAGCCTGCCGCTGGCTGCCTTCTTCTTCGACGACCCGGACACCGAGAACTGGGTGATCGTGATCCAGCTGGTCGCCATGGCTGCCATCGGCGCGGCTGTCACGATCGCCCTGCCCGCCCTCGCCCGCGAGGGCGCCGCCACCGGCCGACGCGCGGTGACGGGAATCTGGTGGGGGCTGCTCGCGGCCCTCGTCGGGGTGCTGGTGTTCTGGTTCCTGCTCAACGGCCTGCGCGGCGCCTGACCTCCGTACGACACCCTTGTCCGGGGGTCGTCCGGCGGGTTGTTCAGCAGGTTGTTCGGCGGGGATACGGTGCGGCCATGGCACACAAGAAGGCGAAGAAGAACTGGTCGGACATGACTCCCACGCAGAAGAGGGTGGTGGTCGCAGCGGGCATCGCGGAGGTGGCCCTCACGACCTGGTGCCTGCGCGACCTCAAGCAGCGCCCTGCGACGATGGTGCGCGGCCCGAAGGCGCTCTGGGCGCCCGCGATGTCGGTGCAGCCCGTCGGGCCGATCGCCTACCTCGTGTGGGGCCGCAGGCGCTGACGCCGCTGGTGACCCTCGGCCCGCACCGGGGGGGACCTCGTGCCCTGACCCCGGGCGACCTCACGTCGCACGCTGGAGTCGAGGAGGCGAGCGACATGAGGCGCACGATCGTCGCGGCCGTGGCCGCAGCCGCCCTGGTCGGCGCGGGAGCCGGCGCCGCGGTGACGGCGAACAGCGACGACGGGTGGTGGCACCCGATGATGGCGGACGGCCAGCCCCGCGGAGACGTCGGTGGTCACATGGGCGGCTTCTCGGGCGGGCACATGGGCGGCGTCGGCGCCGGGCACCACGTCTTCGCCGCGAGCGAGCAGGAGTACCTCGCCGAGATGGTGGCCCACCACGAGGAGGCGATCGACGCTGCGCGGGAGCTGAGCCGCTCGGACCGCGCGAGGATGCGTGACTTCGGCGAGCAGATCATCGAGTCCCAGTCGGCACAGGTCACGCAGATGCGGGCGTGGCTGGCCGAGTGGTATCCCGACGAGGCCGTCGACGTCGACTACGAGCCGATGATGCGCGACCTCTCCGGGCTCTCCGGCGACCGCCTCGACCGGACGTTCCTGGAGGACATGGTCGGGCACCACATGGCCGCGGTGATGATGTCGCAGCACCTGCTGGCGTCCCGGCTGGTCGAGCACGACGAGGTCGCCGAGCTCGCCGACGACATCCGCGACGAGCAGCACGCGGAGATCTTCCGGATGCGCACCTGGCTGCGCGACTGGTTCGACGTCTACCGGATGCCCTGGTAGCCACTGGTCTGGAGCACGAAGCAGGACCTCGGCTCCGAACTCTAGGCTGGGCCATGGACCGGCCCCGACTCGCCTTCTGGCTGACCTTCGGGCTGGCGCTCCTCTACATCGCCGCCGGCATCGCGGAGTCGGTCCGCGCCGTGTCCGGCGACGACGGGGGCCTCTGGTTCTGGTTCGGCACGCTGGTCGGCGGCGGCGTCCTGATGCTCGCCGGCCTGGCCGTGCCGTCGCGCCGCCACCCCAACGTCGGACGCGGACTCATCTGCGTCGGCAGCATGATGGGAGTCGTCGCGACGTCGTGGACGGTCGTGGTCCCGCTCATCGCGGTCACGGTGGTGATCCTCACCCTGCACAGGCCGGCGTCGGACGAGCGGTGAGCTCAGCCGGCGTAGGGCACCTCGCTGCGCCACTGAGCGTCGTCGGTCGTGACCGCGGCCCACAGGGCGTCCGCCACACGGTCCGGGGTGAACGCACCCTCGCGGGCGAGCGAGCCGCGCACGGTCACCGACACCGCGCGGATGCCGTCAGGGGCGAGCGTCTTGTCGATGCTGTGCACGAGGTTGCGCACCCCCGCCTTCTGCACGCCGAGCGACGCGGCCCTCTCCCACGGCTCGTCCGCGGCCATGCTGCCGGTGACGCTGACGCGACCGCCCGCGGACATGAAGGGCCGGGCCGCCTGCACGACCGTGAGCAACGCGCCCACGCCGAGCGCCACGTCCTCCAGCAGCTCGGCGACCGTCAGCGACAGCGGGTCCTTCTCGCGGAACGCGCTGGGGTTGAAGTGGAGCACGTCGATGCGCCCGGTGTGCTCGCCCATCCGGCGTACGGCGTCGCGCGCGGCCTGCTCGTCGGTGATGTCGACGACGGCGTGCCCGACAGCCGCGCCTCGTGCCTCCAGGTCGCGCACGAGCTCGTCGAGCACACCTTGGTCCTGTCCGAGCAGCCCGACGTCGTAGCCCTCGTCGGCGAAGCGCCGGGCCACCGACCCGCTCACGCCCGGACCGGCACCCACCACGATGATCACTGGCTTCATGGGGCGTTTCTACCGGAGCACCGTCCTCCGCGAGCGGTCAGGTCGAGCGCGGGAGGACGGTGAGGACCCGTTCGGTGTGCGTGCGGAACTCCTGCATGAAGTCGGTGAGGATCTGCGCCAGACCGTCGTCGGACACCTCACCGGAGTCGGCGATCGCGCCGGGCCGGAGGTGGATGTAGGCCTCCGGTGCCGTCATCTGCCGGGCGTTGCAGAAGCTCAGCACGCCTCGGAGGCTCTGCTGCGCGACGGCGGTGCCGATCGACCCGATCGAGGCGCCGATGACGGCCGCAGGCATGTGGTCGAAGGAGTTCTGGCCCCAGGGCCGCGACGCCCAGTCGATGGCGTTCTTGAGGGCCCCGGGGATCGACCGGTTGTACTCCGGGGTCACGAAGAGCACCGCGTCGCACGCGGCCAGCGCGTCCTTGAGCGCCTGGGCCTCGGGCGGGTACTCCGCGTCGTAGTCGGGGCTGTAGAGAGGGAGGTCGCGGATCGGGAGCTCGGTGAACTCCATGTCGCGCGGCGCCAGGGCCACGAGGGCCTTGCTCAGCGTGCGGTTGATCGAGGTCGACGAGAGACTGCCGACGAAGTAGCCGATCTGGTAGGTCATGACTGCTCCTCTGAGCGCGTCCTCTCAGCGGGAGGACGCGTTGTCGGGCTCCGGAGGGTTGTGCCGCGGCGCGGCGTTCGGTCCCTGGGTGCCTTCCTGGGTGTCGCCGGACTCACCGTCAGGCTGTGCAGCCACCGAGTCGCTCGGGCTGATGGGCTCGGGCTCGTCGCCTTCCGGAGCAAGCTCCGAGACCTGGCCCTCCTGCTCGTCCGGCCTGTCGTCCTGATCATGCGCCATCGTGACCTCCTGGTCGAGTGCGGTGCTCTCCACACAAGCACCGCCCACCCTCGCGCGGCTCACCTGCGTGGGTGGTGAGCTCGGCGCCGTCAGTCGCGCAGCTCGTCGCCGTACCTCGCGGCGAGGCTGTTCATGAACAGCAGGTCGGGGTCGCGCTCGAGCTTGGTCTCGAAGAAGCGACCCACCTGCGGGTAGCCGCGCTCGAGGTCCGCCCGGGTGTAGTGCTGCTGGTAGGGAAGGTAGAACGTGCCGCCGTGCTCGAGCGCGAGCGCCACGAGGCGTCGGGTCAGGTCGGCCATGTCGGCGTGGCCGGCCGGCGAGACCTCCTGGCTCAGGTAGAGCACCACCGAGAGCCGGTGCGCGGGCGCGTAGGAGAGCAAGGTCTCGCTCCTCTCCACCGACCGGATCGAGGCGCTGAGCAGCTGGGCGTCGTGGGCCCTCAGCTCGGTGCGCGCCTCGGCGAGGAACCCCGCGAGCTCCTCGGGCGGCAGGAAGTACTCGTGGAGCACGTCGGTGTACTGGGTCAGCTCGTTGTCGAGCAGCCCGAGGCTGTTGTAGAGGCCCTGGTTGCGCGAGACCAGGCACGCCTCGGCGGCCCGCAGCGCGGCGTTGCGGGAGGTCTCGCACCGGCGCAGGTGCGGCAGCAGGTGCCGCTGCGCGGCCCACTTGACCCGCTGGCCGGTCCCGCCCGTCCGCGCGACGTTCAGCACCAGCCGCGCGACTCGGGAGTCCTGGTCGGCGCCCAGCGGCGGGACGGTCACCTCCGGGTCGTCGACGCGGCGGTAGGTGTAGAGGATGACCTCGTCGAGGAAGCTGCCGGGCGAGGTCGACAGGTGGCCGTACATCATCCGCACGTCCTCGTCGGGGACCACCTCGTCCTCGACGACGCGGGCGACGTCGGCGGTGGGGACCAGCCGCTGCTCGAACCGGTAGACCTCGTCGGGCACGGTCTCTAGCTCGACCTCGACGATCACACCGAAGAGGCCGTAGCCGCCGATCGCGGCCCGGAAGAGCTCGGGGTCCTGCTGGCGGCTGACCTCTCGCACCGAGCCGTCGGCCAGGACCATGCGGAGGGAGCGGATCGTGGGCGCGAGGCTGCCGGTGCGGAAGTCGGCACCGTGGGCGTTGACCGACACAGTGCCGCCCACGCTGAGGATGTCGATGCCCGGCATGGCGCCGACCGACAGCCCCTCCTCGTGCAGGGCCTCCAGCACGACCTTCCACGGGGCGCCGGCACCCACGCGGACCGTCCCGCGCCCGTCGTCGATCCTGACCGAGGCCAGACGCGTCATGTCGAGCACGAGACCGCCGGGGTACGACGCCTGCCCGCCCATGCTGTGCCGGGTGCCGCCGACCGCGACCTTCAGGTCGTGCTCGCGGGCGTACGCCAGCGCCGCCTGCACGTCGGCGACCGAGGCGGGGCGTACGACGCCGTGCACCGCGACCGCGTTGACGCAGCTGGCGTCGTTGACCGTGCCACCGCGCTGCACCAGGCCCGCGAACGGCGTCGCCACGCGCTGGACGACCTCGGGCGAGGCGGCGCGGACCTGCACCACGCAGTCCTTCTCACCGTCACCGGCGTCGGACCAGTGGTCGACCTGGGCGACGCCGACGGAGAGCAGGACGACGAGGGCCGCCCGGGCGTACCAGATCCTGACCCGTTGTCCGCCTGTCGAGCGTCGCGATCCCATGCGTCCGAGCGTCCTCGTCGGGGACGCAGGGAGCATGGGACCGCGTACTCATCGCGGATGGCCCGTCGGGGTCAGGCGATCGCGGTGAAGCGCTTGCGATGGTGGGCCGGTTTCTCGATCTCGTCGAGGATCGCGAGCGCCAGGTCGTCGGCGGAGATCGTCGACTTCCCCTCGGCGTCGCGCAGCAGGACGTCGCCGCCCAGCGTGTAGCGGCCCCTCGACGGCGTGCCGAACCACGACCCGAACTCCTCGGGCGGGCTGACGTAGAACCAGTCGAGCGACTCCGGGCTCTCCTCGAGCAGCGCGAGGGTGTCGAGGCCGGTCTGCACCTCGGGCCTCACCTCGTCCGGGACGTGGTCCTTGCTCACGTCCCACAGCCGCGGGCCGCCCTCCTCCGTGAGGAGCGAGGACGCGCCGCCGATGTAGCCCAGCCTGGTCGGCGTACCGGCGAGGCGGGTGATGAGGTCGGCCACGACGCCCTCGACCTTGCCGACCATGTCGCCGCGGGGCGAGAGGGCGCTCACCACGACGTCGCGGCCCTCGGTGACGCGGTCGAGGACCTCGGCGTCGAGCACCGAGCCCTCGACGTGGTCGACGCCGTCGACCGGTGACTCCGGTGCCGAGCGGCTGACCGAGGTCACCTCGTGACCGCGCTTGCGGGCCTCGGCGACGAGGGCAGCGCCCGCGTAGCCGTTTCCTCCGAGGACGGTGATGCGTGCCATGTGATCTGCTCCTTCGAGCCTGAAGTGTGTGGGAGGTGGTGGGGCGTCAGCGCCAGCCGAGGTCGGGCGCCACGTCGGTGAGCAGCGACTCGAGCAGGTGGGCGTTGTAGTCGACGCCGAGCTGGTTCGGCACCGTGAGCAGCAGGGTGTCGGCGGCGGCGATGGCCTCGTCGTCGGCGAGCTCCTTGACCAGCACGTCGGGCTCGGCGGCGTACGTCTTGCCGAAGACGGCGCGCAGGTTGGCCTCGATCTGGCCGAACTGGTCGGAGCTGGAGCCCTCGTGGCCGAAGTACATCCGGTCGAGGTCGGTCGTGATCGGCATGATCGAGCGGCTCACCGAGACGCGCGGCTCGCCCGGGTGGCCCGCCTGGCGCCAGGCGTCGCGGAACACCTCGATCTGCTTGCGCTGCTGGACGTGGAACGGCTCGCCGGTCTCGTCCGCCTTGAGCGTCGAGCTCATCAGGTGCATGCCCTTCTCAGCGGTCCAGCGTGCGGTCGCGTCGGACGCCGCGCCCCACCAGATGCGGTTGCGCAGGCCCGGCGAGTGCGGCTCGGGACGCAGCAGGCCCGGCGGGTTGGGGAACATCGGGCGCGGGTTGGGCTCGGCGAAGCCCTTGCCGGTCAGGACCTCGAGGAAGACCTCGGTGTGGCGGCGGGCCATGTCGGCCTGGTCCTCGCCCTCGGCCGGGCCGTAGCCGAAGTAGCGCCAGCCGTCGATGACCTGCTCCGGTGATCCCCGGCTGATGCCGAGCTGGAGCCGGCCGCCGGAGATGAGGTCGGCGGCGCCGGCGTCCTCGGCCATGTAGAGCGGGTTCTCGTAGCGCATGTCGATCACGCCGGTGCCGATCTCGATCCGGCTGGTGCGCGCGCCGATCGCGGCGAGCAGCGGGAACGGCGAGGCCAGCTGCCGGGCGAAGTGGTGGACGCGGAAGTACGCCCCGTCAGCCCCGAGCTCCTCCGCCGCGACGGCGAGGTCGATCGACTGGAGCAAGGTGTCGGAGGCCGACCGCACCGCGGACTGCGGGGAGTCGGTCCAGTGGCCGAAGTTGAGGAACCCGATCTTCTTCATGGTTGGTTCAACGCTCAACCACCTGGGTTGTTCCCGACCATCGGCGGGCGCCCCGGCGCGGCGAGGGACAGCACGGCCCGGGCGATCCCCGGGCGCTCCTCGAGGTGGTCCTCCAGGCGCTGCAGCTCGGCGGCAGCCTCGCTCTCGGGGTCGTCGCCGACGAGGTCGACCGACCCGACGAGGAAGAGCTTGTCCGGTCCGACGTACTCCAGGTGGAGGGTGCTCACGCTCTGCACCTCGGCCCGCTCGCGCAACCACCCCAGCACCGTGTCGTACGCCCGCGGGTCCGCGACCTGGCCGACGAGGAACGCCATGTTGCGGCGCAGCAGGTAGATCGCGACCCAGCCCAGCAGCAGGCCGACGAGGATCGAGCCGATCGCGTCCCAGACCGGCTGCCCGGTGACCTGGTGCAGCGCCAGGCCGCTGGCGGCGATCACGATGCCGGCCAGCGCCGCCGCGTCCTCGAAGAAGACCGCCCGCAGCGTGGGATTGGAGGTCTTGTCGAGGAAGGTCAGCCGGCTCACGTCGGCCCGGCGCGCGCCGCGGCGCACCTCCCGACGAGCCTGGAAGAACGACACGCTCTCCAGGACGAAGGCCGCCCCGAGGACGGCGTAGGCCCAGGTGTAGCTGGTCTCCGCCTCCTCGGCCGCCAGCGACTGGATGCCGTGCCAGACCGACACCGCGGCGCCCACGCCGAACAGGCCGAAGGCCGCGATCATCGACCACACGTAGGCCTCGCGTCCGTAGCCCAGCGGGTGGGCGGGGTCGGGGGGCTTCTCGGCCCGGCGCTCGGCGATGACGAGGAACACCTCGTTGCCCGCGTCGGCCCACGAGTGCGCGGCCTCCGCCACCATCGACGCCGATCCCGTGACGACCGCGACGATGCTCTTGAGGATGGCCAGGACCGTGTTGGCGGTCAGTGCGACGACGACGGTGAGCACCGGGTCAGCCTGCCGCAGGCAGGTCGCCCACGTCAGCCCCGTCGGGGTAGTTCACCGTCTCCCGCTCGGGCCGCCATGGACTTTCACTCGCTCGGGTGGAAGTTCAGGCGCTGACGGTCTCTTCCACGCTCAGGGCCCGATGGATTTCCACTCGTACGAGTGGAAATCCATACTGCTCGACCTGCTCGTCCGCGGCGAGGGGTCATCTGAGCGCGAAGTCCACGGCCGCCCGTGCGTGCAGCGCGGTGGTGGCGAAGACCGGCACCTCGACGTCGTCGGGGCCGATGAGCAGCTCGATCTCGGTGCAGCCGAGGACCACTCCCCCGGCGCCCCGCGCGACCAGGCGCCGCACCACGTCGACGTACGCCGCCCGGGACTCGTCGCGGACCACGCCGAGCACCAGCTCGTCGTAGATGACGTCGTGGACGAACGTGAGGTCGTCGCCCTCCGGGACGAGCACGTCGAGGCCGTGCGAGCGCAGGCGGTCGGCGTAGAACGGCTGCTCCATGGTGAAGCGGGTGCCGAGCAGAGCCACGCGGTCGACCCCCGCGCTGCGCACGGCGTCGGCGGTCACGTCCGCCAGGTGCAGCAGCGGGATGCCGACCGCACCCTCGATCGCGTCGGCGACCTTGTGCATCGTGTTGGTGCAGAGCACCAGGCACTCGGCGCCCGCGGCCTCCAGCGAGCGCGCCTCGTCCGCGAGCGCCGCGCCTGCCGCCTCCCAGTCGCCCGCGACCTGCATCGCCTCGATGTCCGCGAAGTCGACCGAGGTCAGCACCAGCCGCGCGGAGTGGAAGCCGCCGAGGCGCTCGCGGACACCCTCGTTGAGGAGCCGGTAGTAGAGCGCCGTGCTCTCCCAGCTCATCCCGCCCAGGAGCCCGACCTTGCGCATGCCCTCGCCCATGGCTGTCATTGAACACGCCGTCCGTCGACTCGCGAGCGGGACGACGCCTTGCTAACTTAGTCACCTAACTCACTGCACTATGGGACGGAGTCGTGGCATGGGGACCAACGAGGGTGGCTGTCGGGTCGTGGTGGTCGGCGCGGGTGCCGGTGGCACGCTGGTCGCGACGCACCTGGTGACCGCGTTGTCGTCGCGCTTCCGCGTGGAGCTGGTCGACCCGGCGCCCACCACCGGCCGCGGCCAGGCCTACTCCACCACCGACGAGCGCCACCTGCTCAACGTCCCGGCGTCAGGGATGAGCGCCTTCCCGCGCGACCCCGACCACTTCCTGCGCTGGCTGCGCGACCACCACGACCCGCGCTTCCAGCCCCACGGCTTCGCGCCGCGCGCGGTGTTCGGCCGCTACGTCGAGAGCCTGCTGACCGCCGCGACCGAGTTCCCCGGCAACGCCCGGCTCGTACGCCGGCGCGCGGAGGTCGTCGACGTCGCCCGCGCCGGCAACGGGTTCGTCGTCGAGCTCTACGACGGCGACCACCTCGAGGCGCGCGCCGTCGTGCTCGCCACCAGCAGCCGGCCCGGCACCGCCTGGGCGCCGGCGGAGCTCGCGGACGACCCGCGACTCATCGCCGACCCGTGGACCCAGGAGATCCCCGAGGTCGGCGACGTGCTGATGCTCGGCTCGGGCCTCACCATGGTCGACCTCGCGATCAGCGCGGACCGCCCCGACCGGACAGTGCACGTCGTCTCGCGCCGCGACGCCGTGCCCCACCCGCACGTGCTGCCCACGACTCCCCCGGTCCCCCCGCCGCCCGGTGTGACCCGGGTCGACAGCCTCGACCAGCTCCGCTCCACGCTGGCCGGTCACGTCGAGCGCACCGTCGAGGCGACCGGCGACTGGCGCGCCGCGGTCGACGGCCTGCGCCCGGTCACCGCCCAGCTGTGGCGGGGCCTGTCCGAGGCCGACAAGCGCCGGTTCATCGCCGAGGACGCCCGCACCTGGGACGTGCACCGGCACCGGATGGCGCCGGCGACCGCGCGGCGCTTCGACGCCATCGCCGCCGAGGGACGGCTGCAGCGCCACCGCGGGACCATCGCCGGAGTCCGCGCGGACGACAACGCCCTGCACGTCACCCTCGACGACGGCACCACCCTCCGTGTCGCGGCGGTGGTGAACTGCACGGGCCCGGTGGGGTCGATCGCCGCCGACCCGCTGCTGACCCGTCTCGCGCAGTCGGGCCTCGTGCGGCCCGGCCCGGCCGGCCTGGGCATCGACACCGCCGACGACGGCCGGATCCTCGGCACCCTCCCGGACACGCTCCCCTTCCTCGCCGTCGGCTCGCTGCGCCGCGGCAACCTGTGGGAGTCGACCGCCATGCCGGAGATCCGCGAGCAGGCCTACGACGTGGCCCGCGTCGTGACCCGCTCGATGCACGGGGAGTCGCGACGCCGCCCGGTCGACCCCTACGGCCTCACCCTGTCCACGTCGCAGGACGCCGCCGACCGCTACAACAGCGCGCTCGGGCGCCTGCTCCGCCTGCAGGACGGCGTCGAGGAGGGCCTCGCCGAGGCAGTCGCCGCCGACGGCGGCTTCGTCCAGGCCCACGCCGCCCTGGCGCTGCTGGGCCACGAGTGGGGCGCCACCACCCACTGGCAGTCCTCCCTCCGCGCGGCGCACCGCGCGGCGTCCGAACGGCACCTCGACGACCGGGAGAGCAGCTTCCTCGACGCCGTCACCACCCGCCTCCGCACCGACGAGGCCACGGGCGCCGCCGCCCTGCTACGGCACGTACGCCTGTTCCCCCGCGACGCGCTCGCGGTGAGCGTGGCGGTGCCGACCGTCGCCTTCGGCGGCCTCACCAGTGGCACCCAGACCGCCGCGCTGGTCGAGTCGCTGGGCCGGTCCTACGGCGACGACTGGTGGTACGCCGGGCAGCTGGCGTTCGTGCGGCAGGACCAGGAGCGCTGGGCCGAGGCCGAGGACCTCGCCTCGTACGCCCTCTCCGTGGAGCCCGCCTCCGGGCACGCCGTCCACGCCCGCGCCCACGTCTTCTACGAGACCGGTGACCACGCGGCCGGCCTGGCCTGGCTCGACGAGTGGATCCGCACCCGCGGCCCCGAGGCCAACCACCGCTCGCACTTCTCCTGGCACGCCGCCCTCCACGAGCTGATGCAGGACGACGTCGAGGCCGTGCGTCGCCGCTACGAGCGCGAGCTCGCGCCGTCGGTCGTCAGCGGCAGCCGGGTCGTCGTCGACAGCGGTGCCCTGCTGTGGCGCGGCCGGGTCACCGGCGCCTGGACCGACGACCTGCCCGTCGACGACGTACGCGCGCAGGCACCGGAGGAGTGGCTCACCGCTCCCCCGACCGGCTTCGCAGCCCTGCACGGCGCCGTCCTGCTGGCCGCCGACGGCGACGCCGCAGCCCTCGCCGACCTGGCCGACCGGGCCGCCCGCAGCGAGGACCGCGTCTTCCGCGACGTCGTCTCGCCGCTCTGCACCGGTCTGGCGTCGGTCGTCGAGCAGCGGTGGAACGCCGCCGCGGCCACGCTGACCGACGTCGTGCGGACGATGGACCCCCTCGGCGGCAGCAAGGCGCAACGCGAGGTCCTCGAGGACACGCTCGTCCACGCCCTGGCCATGGCCGGGCGCACCGAGGAGGCCGCGGCGATCCTCGACCAGCGCCTCTCCCGCCGGTCGTCGGCGCTGGACGCACGCCGGCGGGCGGCGGTGACCGGCGCGCAGCACACATCGGTGGACGCGGCCGGCACGGGACGGTGACCGAGCCGGCTCAGCCGTCCAGGTCGCTGGTGCGGGCGACGAGGTCGCCCAGCAGGGCAGCCATGCCTGAGGTGGCGGCCGTCTTGCGCTGACGGTCGGGCTCGGCGGGCTCGCGCAGCATCTCCTCGACCGCGTCGAGCGGGGCGTCGAGACCGTCCCCGCGCAGGACAGCGCGGGCGTCGGCGACCAGGCGGGCGGCGACCTCCCGCACGGGACGCAGGGTCTCGTCGACGTCGACGATCCGCGTCTCCAGCCCGTGACGGGTGACGCGGTGGTCGTTGACGGCGAGCACGTCGTCGCTGAGGTCGACCGGGTCGGGTGCCTCGACGGCACGGCGGGCGATGCCCTGCACCAGGGCGGTCAGCCCGGCCACCACGGAGAGCGACGGAACGGCGTCCATGACGCGCACCTCGAGGGTGCCGAGCAGCGGGCGCGGACGCACGTCCCACCAGACGTAGGTGTGGTCCGGGGCCTCGGCCGCCGCCACCAGTGCGTCAGTGCGTGCGACGTAGTCGTCCCAGGTCCGCAGGAGCGGGGACGGCTGGTGACGCGGGTAGGACCGGATGATCGCCGACCTCGACGTGGCCAGTCCCGAGTCCACGCCGTGCCAGAAGGGCGAGCCGGCGGCCAGGGCGCGCAGCACCGGCATCCGGTGCCGCAGCCCCCGGTAGGCCAGCATCGCCGTCTCCGCGTCGGGGAGCCCGACGTGGACCTGGAGCGCGGCCGTCGGGGTGCGCAGGAGCCCGCCGAGCTCGTCGACGATCCGGTCGTAGCGCGGGGACCCGACGATCGCCGCCGCTCCCAGCGGCGCCGCCGGGTGCACACCGGCGGCCAGGAAGCGGACGCCGTGGCCCAGGACCGTGCGGCGAAGCTCGCGCACCGAGCGCCACGCGTCCTCCGCGCCTCGGCACACCGGCGTGTTGAGCTCGACCTGGTCGGCGTAGATCTCGCCTGTCACGACCCCGGCCGCGGACCCGGAGCCGACCAGGGCGTCGACCAGGGGCTGCGCGGCACGCCCGAGCAGGTTGCCCGACTCGTCGACGAGCATGAGCTCGTCCTCGACACCGACCGAGAACTCGCCGCCCGGCGCGAAAGACGGCACGTCCATACGCGTGCTCAGCCGGCCGCTGCGGTGCGAGGTCGGCGCGGCGGCACCGACAACCTGAGGACCCGGTGCCAGGCGCTCGCGACCTGCTTGACGAGGGGCGCGCTGTTGTAGGCCAGCCCGTGCCGCTCGAAGAGCGCCCGGACCGGACCGGCGACCTCGCGGTAGCGGTTGCTCGGGAGATCGGGGAACAGGTGGTGCTCGATCTGGTGCGACAGGTTGCCGCACAGCACGTGCATCACGCGGGAGCCGGAGATGTCGGCGGACCCCAGCATCTGGCGGAGGTACCAGTGTCCGCGCGTCTCCGCGTCGTCGATCTCGTCGACCTCGAAGGTCTCCACGCCCTCGGGGAAGTGCCCGCACATGATCACCGAGTGGCTCCACACGTTGCGCACCAGGTTGGCCACGAGGTTGGCCGTGAGGGTGGAGCGGGCGGACCCGGTGGGAGCGGAGGCGACGGGGTGCAGCACGTAGTCGCGGAAGGCGTTGCGCGCGGCCCTGCGGGCCGTCGTACGCAGCTCCTGCTTGAGCTGCGGCGAGAAGCCGTCGCCCTCGCGCAACGTCTCGCCGAGGTCGAGGTCGTACATCGCGATGCCGTACTCGAAGATCACGGCGTTGACGAGGTTCCACAGCGGCTGCGCCAGGTGGCGCCGCTGCCACTCCTGGGCCTCGTCGACGCGCATGATGCCGTAGCCCAGGTCGTTGTCCTTGCCGATCACGTTGGTGTTCACGTGATGCCGGTCGTTGTGCGCGCGGCGCCACTGCTCGGGCGCGGTGGCGTGGTCCCAGTCCCAGGTCGAGGAGTGGATCCGCGGGTCGCGCATCCAGTCCCACTGCCCGTGCAGGACGTTGTGCCCGATCTCCATGTTGTCGAGGATCTTCGCGAGCGCGAGCGAGGCGGTGCCGGCCCACCACGCCAAGCGGTGGCGACTGCCGAGGAGCACCACCCGACCGCCGACCTCCAGGCACCGCTGGAGGGCGATCAGGCGACGGATGTACGCCGCGTCGTCGGCGCCGCGGCTGTCCAGGACCTCCTGCCGCAGGGCGTCGAGGGTGCGCCCGATCTCCTCGACCTCGCTGGGCGTCAGGTCGGCGTACGACCGGTGACTGGTCGGCGCGGGAGCGTGCTGCAGGAGGGCGGTCATGGGGTGCAGTATCCGTTGTGGGCGCCCGGCATACGCTCCGCCCTGCCCCGGACGTGGCGTACGCCACGGTCTACGTCGGCGCCTTCGGGGTACAGGGAGCGCCGCACCTGACGAACGGAGTCCTCGTGAACCCCTTGAACACCGTCACCGACGCGGTGACCCTGCCGGCGCGCACCGCGGGCCACGTCGCCGCTGCCACCCTCGGAGCCACCGTCGGCGCCGCCACGGTGGGCCTGCGGGCGACCGGACGCGCCCTGGGCTGGGCCCTCGACCGCGCGGCTGGCGCGCCGGCCCGTCCGGCGGCGTCCCCGTGGCCGACCGAGACGACCTCCGTGGTCGCTCCGGGCCCGATGGCTCCCGAGCCGGTGGCCGACGCAGCGCCCGAGACGCATGCGCCGGCCGCCAAGAAGGCCCCCGCGAAGAAGGTCCCGGCGAGCGAGGTGCCGCTGAAGTCGGCGCCGACCCCGTCGATGCCCGCGGGCGTGCAGGCGCTCGACGAGGCCGCCCCCGCCCCGGTGGCGCCCGGCAGGAAGGCCGCGAAGAAGACGGCTGCCGAGAAGACTGCGCGGAAGGCACCCGCGAAGAAGAAGGCGCCGACCAAGCAGGCCGCGGTGCTCGCTCCGGCGCTCGGCGTGCCCGAGGCGGACGTGCTGGACGGGACCGCCGACCTCGACCCTGCCTGAGGGTCCACCCCGGGACCTATCCTCGGACCATGCACCGGATCTTCACCACGAGCGTCGCCTCGGTCTATCCCCACTACGTCGCCAAGGTGGAGAAGAAGGGCCGCACGCAGGCCGAGCTCGACGAGGTCATCGAGTGGCTGACGGGGTTCGACAAGCAGACCCTGAAGGGGCACCTGGAGCAGGGGACGACCTTCGAGGACTTCTTCGCCGACGCCGCCCTCAACCCGCACGTCGACCAGATCACCGGCTCGGTGTGCGGGGTGAAGGTGCAGGAGGTCGAGGACCCGCTGATGCGCCAGATCCGCTACCTCGACAAGCTCGTCGACGAGCTCGCGAAGGGCCGACCCATGGAGAAGGTGCTCCGGGGCTGACGCCCCGGCCTCACCCGTGCGCCAGGCGCTCGAGCACCGCGCGCAGCGGGGGCCAGCTGCTCCGGCCGCGCCGGACCACGGCGTACGCCCGCAGCGCCACGCTCGGGTCCCGGAGCCGCAGCACGCTCACACCGCGTCGTGACGCCCGCCCGCGCGGGAGCAGCGCCACGCCGCTGCCCGCGACGACGAGGTCGTCGACCAGCTCCAGCGAGTCGATCCGGTGGACGACGCGCGGCACGAAGCCCGCGCGCGAGGCGAGGGTGCGCAGCGCGTCCTCGTCCGCGGTGTGCCGGGAGTTGACGATCCAGTCGCGGTCGGCGAGGTCGGCCAGGGCCAGGCCTCGGTCCCGGCTCGGCACGCCGACACCCCACTCGACGGCCCACAGCGGGATGACCTCGTGGTCGTCGCGCCACTCGGCAGGCGCGAGGTCGTAGTCGTAGACCAGCGCGAGATCGACGTCGTCGCGCGCGAGCAGGTCGAGCGCCTCCAGCGGCTCGTACTCGTGGACCCGCACCTCGATGCCCGGGTGGGTGGCCCGGAGGTCGTCGATCGCCGGGAGCAGCGACCGGCGCACGGCCGAGGCGAAGCCCGCCACGCGAAGGACGCCCGCGGGCTCGGCGTGCGGATCGAGGTCGAGTCGGGCCGATTCCACGGCGGCGAGGATCGTGACGGCGTGGTCGGCCAGCCGCCGCCCGGCCGGGGTGAGGCGCACCCGGCGACCGTCGGGCTCGAGGAGCGGGCTCCCGACGTCGCGAGCGAGGGCCGCGATCCCCTGGGACACGCTCGAGGTGGTGGTGCCGAGCGCGTCCGCGACCTCGTGCATCGACCCGAGCCTGGAGAGCTCGAGCAGCATCCGGAGGCGGCGTACGTCCACCGCTGGATTGTGTCGTTCGCACGAACGGTTTGTCCATCAAAGTCACGTGGACACGAACGGTCACGCTGTCCTTCACTGGAGCCATGACCCGCTCCCCCGCCCGCACCGGCGCCTCGATGGCGGTCGCGTCCATGCTCTGCGTCCAGCTCGGCCTCGCCGCGTCGGTCGGCCTCATCGACGACCTCGGCCCGGCGGGCGCGGCATGGTTGCGGCTGTCCTGGGCGGGCATCCTGCTCCTGGCGCTCGTGCGGCCCCGGCTCCGCGACTACAGCCGCGAGGCGCTCCGGGCGGGCACGGCGCTCGGCATCGCCACGGGCGGGGTGACCCTGTTCTTCATGGCGGCGATCGCCCGGCTCCCGCTGGGCACCGCGAGCGCGCTGGAGTTCCTCGGGCCGTTGAGCATCGCCGTGCTCCGCAGCCGCGGTGTCGGCCGGGCATGGGCGCTGCTCGCGGCCGTGGGGGTCCTGTGCCTCACCGAGCCGTGGACCGGCGACGCCGACCCGGCCGGCGTGGCCTTCGCGCTCGCGGCGGCCGTGTGCTGGGCGGCGTACATCCTGCTGACCCAGCGCGTCGGCGACGTCGTGGGCGGGCTCGGTGGCCTGGCGATCTCGATGCCGGTGGCAGCCGTCCTCGCGACGTGCGTGGCCGGCCCCGGCGTGGTCGGCGACCTGAGCCCACAGCTGGTGATCTACGGGCTCGGCCTCGCCATCCTGCTGCCGGTCGTGCCGTTCGCCCTCGAGCTCCTCGCCCTGCGACGGCTCACCACCGGCGCGTTCGGGACGTTGATGGCGCTCGAGCCTGCCTTCGCGCTGGTCATCGGCTTCCTCGCGCTCAGCCAGGTGCCCCACACCCTCGCTGTCGTCGGCATCCTGCTCGTCGTGGCGGCCGGGATCGGAGCCGAGCGCAGCGGCGCGCGGCACGGAACCGTTGTCGACGCGCTCGAGCAGGTCCCCGCCAGCCGGTGACCATCACCTGGGCCGCGGTCTCGGCAGTCCGGACGCGCTCGCCATCTCTGGTCCCGTCCGCGTCAGTGCCCGGAGAGGAGCGCCGCCACCACGAGCGCGGTCCGCACCAGGCCCAGGACCGGTCCGAACGGCAGCGCGAAGCCGACCCAGAACACCAGCTCGACGGGGAGCAGGGCCAGCGCCAGCCACAGGCCCGACGAAGCACCCCGCCAGAGCAGGACGCCGCACGCCACCTCGACCGCGCACACCGCCACGAACCCGGCGATCAGTGCGGCGCTCGTCGGGAGTCCCCACTTCTCGAAGGGCCCGCCCCCGTAGGTCGGGAAGCCGAGGAACGTCCAGACCTCGCCGTGCCGCGCAAGGTGCCACGCGCCGTAGACACCCGGGAGGCCGAAGCCCAGGCCCAGCACGAGGGAGCAGACCGCGGCCGTCCTGGTCACAGTCACCTGACTACTCCGCTTCCGCTTCCGCGTCCACATCCGGGAACGCCGACCGCGTGCTCCTCACCGCTCAGGCAGGGAGCGCGAGGTTGCGGCGGCGCAGGACGGCCAGGCCGGCCAGCGCGAGGCCGGCGCTGACGGCGGTGAGGCCCAGGAGGGGCGCAGCCGTGACGTCGACGGCCGGCACCTTGGGGCTGTGCGTGAACGGGGACAGGTCCTGCACGAGCGTCGGGAAGTCCAGGCTCGGCCCGAACATCGGGCCCGCGACGATCATCAGCAGCATCAGGCCCCAGCTGACGGGGACCGACCACCGCGGCACCACGCAGCTGACCGTGACCACGGCGGCGCCGACCACCAGGACGCCGGGCACCTGCACGAGCCCGGCCCCGACGAGCCGGGCAGCCTGGTCGAGGGTGCCTCCGAGCACCTGCCCGGTCGTCAGGCCCATGCTCACCGCGAAGACCACCATCAGGGCGACCGCACCCAGGACTGCGTGCACCACGTGGCTGAGCAGCCACCGTGCCCGGCTGACGCCGGTGGCGAGCACGGGCTCCAGGGTCCCGCCGATCTCGTCGACGCGCATCCGGAGCAGCACCTGGACGACGTAGATGGCGACGAACATGCCGGCCATCTGGATGATGGAGACCTGGTAGGCGTCGATGAGCCGGTCGGTGCCGCCCGCCTCCGTCCACCAGTCCTTGGCGTTGCCCGTCAAGCCCTGGATCTGCTCGGTCAGGTTGCCGAAGATCAGGCCGAACATCGCCAGCGCGACCGCCCAGCCGACGAACGCGCCGCGCTGCAGCCGCCACACCAGACCGAGGGGGCTCAGCAGCGACCGCCTTGCGACGCCGCGGCCGCGACGCTCGCGCCACAGTCCGCGCCCGACGTCCCTGCGGCTCGCGAGCGCGCCCGCGACCGCCACCAGCACGACGAGGGCGGCGAGGGCCAGCAGCAGCGGCCACCAGTGGGCACCCCCGAAGGGCCTGGTCTGCTGCCCCCACCCGATGGGTGACAGCCACGCCACCCAGGAGCTGGTGACCCGCATGCCCGAGGCGTCGACCTCACCGAGCATGTTGCCGACCCCGCTGACCACGAAGGCCACGGCGAGCGCCCCCGCCGCGATGCCGGCCGCGCCCCGCGTCGTGGAGGACAGCTGGCACGTCACGGCCGAGACGCCGACCCACACCAGCCCGACGGCAGCGACCGACGCCCCGGCGAGCAGTGCTCCCTCGACCGGTTGTCCCGCGACCAGGATCGCGATCCCGAGGACGAGGGCCAGGACGACGTCGGCAGCCACGGCGACGATCACGCCGGCAGCCAGTCCGGCGTGCCGGCCGACCACGGTCGAGTCGAGCATCTCGGCGCGACCGAGCTCCTCGTTCTGACGGGTGTGCCGGATGACCGCGAAGGTGCTCATCAGGGCGGCGAGCACGGCCAGCATGACGAACTCGCGGTGCAGCATGTAGCCGCCGGCGCTGGGCCCGGAGGTCAGGCCGAGCAGCCGCATGCCCGTGTTGGTCGCCACGAGCTGGGTCTCGCGGACCAGGTCCTCCTCCAGCGCGAGGCTGTCGGCGAACAGGGCCGTGGTCGCGGCCACGAACAGGCCGAGGCCGGTCCACCACGCGAGGAAGGTGAACCGGTCACGGCGCGCCGCCAGGCGGGTCAGGCGCCAGGTCCCGGCGAAGTCGGATGCTGTCGGCACACGCATGACGGCTACACCGTCCCGAGGACCGCCGGCCGGTCGACCTGGTCGCCGTAGTGCCGCAGGAACAGCTCCTCCAGGGTGGGCGGGGAGCTGGTCAGGGCCTGCACGTGGCAGCCCACGAGCACCTCCAGCACGTCGTCGAGCTCGGCCGGGTCGACGCTGAAGCGTGCCCTCGCGCCGTCGAGGGCCAGGTCGTGCACGGCGGGCAGCGAGGAGAGCCGTGCCGCGGGGCGGGCCGTCTCGACCTCGACGGTCGTACGGGTGAGGTGGCGCAGCTCGGCGAAGGTGCCGGACTCGGCGGCGCGGCCGCCGCGGATGATCGTGACCCGGTCGCACAGCGCCTCGACCTCGGACAGGATGTGGCTCGACAGCAGCACCGTGCGGCCCTGCTCCCGCACCGCCCGGACGACGTCCTGGAAGACCGTCTCCATCAGGGGGTCGAGCCCGGAGGTCGGCTCGTCGAGCAGGTAGAGCTCCACGTCGGAGGCGAACGCCGCGACCAGCGCCACCTTCTGCCGGTTGCCCTTGGAGTAGGCGCGGACCTGCTTGGTCGGGTCCAGCTCGAACCGATCCAGGAGCTCGGCACGACGCGACGGCACCAGCCCGCCGCGCAGCGCCGACAGCAGGTCGATCACCTCACCGCCGGTCAGGTTGGGCCACAGGTTCACCTCGCCCGGGACATAGGCCAGCCTCCGGTGCAGCGAGGCGTTGTCGCGCCACGGGTCACCACCGAGCAGCCTGACGTCACCGGCCGTCGCACGCAGCATCCCCAGCAGGATGCGCATCGTGGTCGTCTTGCCCGCTCCGTTGGGACCGAGGAATCCGTGCACCTCGCCGGTGAGCACCGTCAGGTCCAGCCCGTCGAGGGCTCGTGTCGACCCGAAGTCCTTGACCAGCCCGGAGGTCTCCACAGCGTGCTCACTCATGCCTGACACGCTTCGCCTCCGGCCGTCGTCGCGACAGGGACCAAGGTCATCGGCTTCCGGGACAGCAGCCTCCTCGGCCCGGGGCTGGCACGGCGGCGCCGGCTCTGGCACGTTGAGGCACGTGACTGCCGAGGTCGTCCCGCCCGTCGCCCCGCGCGAGTGGACCGCGGAGCCTGCCGACGTCCTGCTCGCCGACGGCACCATCGCGGTCATCCGGTCGCTGCGACCCGACGACCGCGACGCCGTGCTCGCGCTGCACGAGTCGGTGTCCGTGGACACCCTGCGGCTGCGCTTCTTCTCCCCCAGCCGGGAGGCCGGTCGCCAGTACGTCGACCACGTCTTCGCCCCGGACAACACCGGGTCGGCGGCACTGGTCGCCCTCGTGCGCGGGCGGGTCGCCGGGCTCGCGACGGCCGAGCTGCTCTCCCCCGACAGCGCCGAGGTGGCCTTCCTGGTCGCCGACGAGGACCGGGGCCGCGGCCTGGGCAGCCTGCTGCTCGAGCACCTCGCCGCCCTGGGTCGGCGCCACGGGGTGAGCCGCTTCGAGGCCGAGGTCCTCGGCGACAACTACGGCATGCTCCGCGTCTTCCGGGCCGCCGGGTTCGCGGCGACCCGCAAGACCGTCGAGGGCGAGGTGGCGGTCGAGCTCCGCACCGACGCGTCGCGCGAGGCCGTGGAGGCCGCCGACCGTCGCGAGTGGCGCGCTGCGGCCCGGTCGTTGCAGCCGCTGCTCCACCCGACGAGCGTCGCGGTGGTCGGAGTACGCCGCTCGGCCGGGGGCTTCGGCCACGGTGTCCTCGAGGCCATCCGCAGCTCGTCGTACGCCGGGACGCTGCACGTCGTCCACCCGGAGGCCGAGACCATCGACGGTCTGCCGACCAGCCGCAGCCTGGCCGACCTCGACGGTCCCGTCGACCTCGTCGTGGTCGCCGTACCTGCCGACGGGGTCGCGGACGTGCTGCGCGACGCAGCCGCCAACGGCGCCGGCGCCGCGGTCGTCATCTCGTCGGGCTTCTCCGGGACCGGCAGCGACGAGCGACGCCTGGAGCTGCTCGGCCTGGCCCGCGCGCACAGCCTCCGACTGGTCGGCCCGAACTCCCAGGGCGTCCTCGACAACGCCGACGGGCTCAACGCGACCCTGCTGCACGACGTGCCGGACGTCGGCGGCCTCGCCGTCGCTTCGCAGTCGGGCGGCATGGGCTTCGCGCTGCTCGACCTCGCCCGCGACGTGGGGCTCGGCGTGCACGCCTTCGTCTCGCTCGGCGACAAGGTCGACGTCTCCAGCAACGACCTGCTCGCCGCGTGGATGGACGACGACGCGGTCGCCGCGGGGGCTCTCTACCTCGAGTCCTTCGGCAACGCGTTGAAGTTCGCCCGGACGGCGCGCCGCTTCGCCGAGCAGAAGCCGCTGCTGGCCGTGGTCGGCGGCCGCTCCCGCGCCCGCCAGGACATGACCCGGGCCTCCACCGTCGGCGTCGGCGTCGACGCCCTCCTCGACCAGTCCGGGGTGATCGCGTGCCGCACCGGCGCCGAGCTCACCGAGACCGCCCTGCTGCTCGTGGAGCAGCCGCTCCCCGCAGGACTGCGTGTCTGCATCGTGTCCAACACCGGCGGTGTCGGCGCGCTCACCACCGACCGGGCCGACCGCCAGGGCATGGTCGTCGCGCCGCCCTCGGCCGAGCTGCAGGCCGCCCTGCGCGAGGCGGCCCCGGGGGCGGTCGACGTCAGCAACCCGGTCGACCTCGGTGCCGACGTCACGCCCGCGGAGCTCACGGCGGCGCTGCGGGCCGTGCTGGACGCCGGCGAGGCCGACGCCGTCCTGGTCATGCTCGTCGCCAACCGGCTCACCGACCGCGACGCCCTGTTCGCCGCCGTTGCGGCGGCGCGGCCGGCCGGTGCGGACGTGCCGCTGCTCCTCGTCACCCCCGGAGCGGCCTTCGACGCGGCCCGGGGGCTGCCCGGCGTCACGGTCTACCGGACCACCGACGCGGCCATCGGGGCCCTCGGCCGGACGATGCGCTACGCCGCGTGGCGCCGCGTCCCGGCCGACCAGCCCGAGGTCGAGCTCGGCACGCGTGGCGTCCACGCCCGCACCTGGGTGCGCTCGCGGCTGGCGGCTCGCGGTGGCGAGCCGGAGTGGCTGGCCCCCTCCGCCCAGGCCGAGCTGCTGGCCCCCTACGGCATCCACCTCGTCGGCCGTTTGGCCGCCGGACCCGACGAGGCCGAGGCCGTCGCCGCGGAGATCGGCTACCCGGTGGCGGTCAAGGTCGCCGACCCCACGGTGCTGCACAAGTCCGACCGCGGTCTGGTCCGCATCGACGTACGCACCGAGAGCGACGTCGCCGACGCCGTACGACGCTTCGCCGAGGAGCTCGGCCACGACCGGGTGGACGTGCTGGTCCAGCCGTTGGTGCTCGGCCACCTCGCCTCCGTCGGCCTGGTGCGCGACCCGCAGCTCGGTCCGCTGGTCCGGGTCGCCGGCGTCGTCGGCGGACCGGTCGGCAGCTGGGCCGACGAGGTGCTGCTGCTTCCCCCCGTCGGGGCGGCGGACGCCGCCCGCGCCGTACGCGCGCTGCGGCTGTGGCCGCAGCTCGTCGGCGACCACGGACTCGAGGAGGTCGACCTCGCGCCGCTCGAGGCCCTTGTGATGTCGGTGGGCCGCCTGGCGGTCGACGTCCCCCACGTCGCGGACCTGACGCTCGAGCCCGTCGTCGTCAACGCGCACGGGCTCTTCTGCGTCGACGTCAAGCTGCGCATCGCCGAGCCGCCCGAGCTCGACACCGGTGTCCCCCGGCGGCTGCGCTCCTAGGCTCGTGGGCGCAAACCGGTTGTGGTTCCGCGTCCCCGTCGAGAACGATGCCGCGGTGACCTCCCACCCGTGGCCCATGCGCGTCGGCTCGCTCCTCCTGCGTGAGGCGACCGCAGACGACGTCGAGCACCTGCTGTCCTTCCGCAACGACCCGGAGGTCAACCGGTTCATGATGCGCACGAGGGTCGACCCAGACGAGTTCCGCAAGGACTGGCTGGCGATCCCCGGCAGCGACCGCGACTTCTCGTGCGTCGCAGAGGTGGACGGCGCCGTCGCCGCGATGGGCTTCCTCGAGATCGAGGACGGCATGGGCCAGCCCGGGATGCCCGAGGGCACCGAGGGGATGATCGGCTACATCGTCGACCCGCGCTTCGCGGGCAGGGGCGTCGCGAGCGACCTCGCACGTGGGCTGTTGGCGGCCGCGTTCGGCCCCCTCGGCCTGCGGCGCGTCACGGCCGGCTGCAACGCCGACAACCCGGCGTCGGTGCGGGTGCTCGAGAAGTCAGGCATGAGGCGCGAGCAGCACGGGGTCGAGGACTCCTGGCACGCCGAGCTCGGGTGGGTCGACGGCTACCAGTACGCCATGCTCGACCGCGAGTGGCGGGCACTGCACGAGCGGTCACCCAGCAGCTAGCGTCCGGGCCACGTCCTCGCTGCGCCTCACCCCTGGTCGCCCGCCTGAAGCAGGCTGAGCACGGCGCGCGCGGCCGCATCGGTGGCTCCGACGTCGACGTGCTCCTCCCGGCGATCCGCCACCTGCACGAGCACGACGTGCCCGCCCGAGCGCGAGGCGAGGCTGAGGAAGTGCGTGCCGAGGACGTCGAGCAGCTGGTCGAGACGCGGCAGCCACACGGCCTCGCGCTCCTCCACGTCGTCGAGCGCCCACTCGGTCGTGCCGTTGAAGGCGAAGATGCGCCCGGTGGGCAGGTCTCGCACCTCGACCACCATGTCACTGACGGTGAACACCGGCTGGTCGAGCTCGCGCTCGGGCAACCAGAACCGGTCGCCGTTGTCCGGCGACCACGTGAGTCCGGCGTCGTGCAGGCGGCGTGCCAGGTCGAGGGAGATCACCTCGCCAGTGTCGCTCAGGCCGGGTTGTGCGGCATCGGGCCGCCCACCCTGGCGGCATACAACGCGTCACAGGCCAGATACGCCGTCGTATGCCGCCA